>CAFBMG010000062.1_pt1 | contig 9675 bp, 10 predicted proteins | sample 7268431 | NCBI WGS metagenome assembly CAFBMG01 (sample SAMEA6814054, study PRJEB35770) | freshwater metagenome | biome: Freshwater; feature: Freshwater reservoir; material: water | place: Czech Republic | collected 2017-05-23 | depth 30m m | reverse complement strand
TTGCGAGCGGCACATCAGCTTCAAAAACCTCTTCAGCGATGACTACTCGCCGAGAAGGGTCTAGCTCGGCAGCGCAGCAAGAGAGCAGCGTGGTCTTGCCGGCACCAGGGGCTCCGGCAAAAATGATGCTCAGCCTCGAGCGCACTGCTGCGCTTAAAAACTCCGCTGCTTGTGTTGAGAGTGACCCACGATTCACCAGTTCATCGAGGCGAGTGATGGCGACCCCGGTGAACTTACGGATGTTGAGCATCAGATGGCCGCCGCGTGCTAAGTCACCGTGGACGATGTGGATTCGCGCACCGTTGTCTAGCTGAGCATCTTGTAGACCTTCGGTGGGGTCGAGCTTTCGGTGCGAACTGCTTGAGTCGTCGAGCAGCTTGGTGAGCGTGCGTGCCACGTGATCATCATCGTGAAACACCTCATCATGAAAGGAACTCCCCATGGAATGGCGGCGGACGAAGATCAGGTCGGGGGAGTTGACCATTATTTCCCAGACATCATCGTCTTCAAGGAGGTCTGTCAGCGGGCCGTATTGAGCCAGATTTCGAAAGGCTCTATTTGAGACACCCTCTGGGTCTGAGAGTCCGATCTCACGCTGGCCCCGGTGATGTTCCTCTGACCACTCGGTGACTGCAACGTCGATCAGATCTCTGAGACGATCTGATCCTTCGGAGGTGTCGACATCCACTGACAGCGCAGTGGCCCGCATCTGAACAAGCTGCTCAAGCTCAGCTAACGGAGAGACATTTGTCGGAATCATGCTACGTCTCGCCTTGAGCTTGGTCCCTGAGTAGAAGGTCGGTCCGAAGGCGTTCCAGTTTCTCTGCGTGCTTGAGTGCGTCTACCTGAGCGGCCGGCATCTTGTTGCGGTCGGCCGTGTAGCCCGAGTTCCCCAGCTCGCAACCGAACAGGCTCGGCAGCCTCTGCCTGGCGCTGGCCAAGCTCTAAGAGCAGCCTTCGCGACAGCTGAGCCACTGGCCGACCAAGGGCCTCGGGTAAGACCGCTGCGCTTCGATGGAGCTCCTCCATACGGCGAACATTGCGCAGAAACAGAGGAGAGACCAACGTGGAGGCTTCGCTGCTGGGCGAGCTGCTGAGCTCGGCGAGGACTCTTGCGGTTGCCAAGCGGTGTGCGGGGTTCTTTGTGGCTTGGTTCATGACAGGGATGAGTCGCTCACGGGGTACACCTAGGTCTGAGTAGCGATCGATGAGGCGGATCAGGTCATGTATCCCCTTGGCGCCCGGCTTGCCGACGAGCACAATCAGGTCTGCAGTCTTTGCAGCGGATCGACTCAATGTGTGGCGCTCTTCAATATCAATTGAGCCAGTCTCAGCCTCGCCGTCAAGATCCGGATCGTGATCAAGCACAACAAAATCAAAACTTCTTCTGAGTCCCTCAATCGCGGCCTGAATAGAGTGAGGCTTCATGGCAGCGGCATCTCGACTGCGACGTTGGCCGAGCAGCAAATGGTAGGAACGGTTCTGAATGGGAAACAGCAGTCGCTTGATTTCTTGAGGATCGAGTTGGTCTACGCGGTGTGCCTCAACGAGCTCTGGAAGGCCGGGCAGTACATCTCCGACATCGTGATACATCGACATATCTCCAACGCGAGCGCCATCAGCAAGGGCAACCTCTGGTTCTGAAGAATCCCTGCCGAGTTCCTGTGCCAGAGCGATCGCTACGGTCGATGCGCCAGTTCCGCCAGAGCCTGCAACGCCTATAAGCGGAGCCAGTGGGGTTGTACAGGTTGGGCCCACGTTTGAACGAGTTGCTCTGCGTGTGGACCGGTCGACTGGCACCGCATGACGAGTCAGAGTCTCGACGAGTTCAGCAGGGGTGAATGCGCTGTTGAGTATCGCCGAGCACCCCAGCGACTCCCAATCGCGAGAGCTTGCTCCATCGGCCACCACCACAGTGGCTGCGCCGATGGAAGCCACGAGTGCGATGAATTCTCGATCAATACCTGGGAGTGCTGCGTCCACCAGCACAGCAGAGAGTCGACGGCCTGAGCCAATGAGTGCCTGTGCTTCGTCTGGCGTGAGGCATTTGATGTAGTCGATCGGTGCGACTGCGTGAGAGGACCAACTCGCAAGATCGCAGAACCACTGACAACGTGAACGGGCGAGTCCGAGTACTACGAATCGGTCGCTCATGTTCTGGCCTCCTCAATCGGCCGCGGCAGCACGAGTGTGATCTCTGCGCGTCGAGCAGCGTCCACTAGCTGTGTTGCTAGGTCGGGGCCCGAAACGCTCAGCACTACTCGAAGTTGCCCACTGACACCGATGCCGGCCGAGGCGGATGCCTCTTCGCCTTCTGCAGCGGCTTGCTCTGGCGCAGTACCGTCGCCTATCGAGCTAACTCGTACCCCAGTGGCTAAGACCGTGGTAGCCAGACCGGTGCTTGGATCTGGCTCAGGGTCAGTTGCGAGAACGTCCACCAGGCTGCCCTGCCGGAGAATCCCTTGAAGGGCTTGGGCCGGAGGAAGTTCGAGCGAGACCTCTACGGCTTCGGGGTCGATGAAACGCCCGGCCGCTAGGGCGTCGTCTGGGCGCAACAGCTCAGAGCGAGAGATCGAACTGCTTGAGACGCGGCCGATGAGTTTGTCTGCTTGAGCGGCCGGAATAGCCTCAAGCTCGTTTGGCAGATCGAGAGCGATGCTGCCGAGATCTTGAGCTCTGATGATCTCTCCTGACTGAATGGCTTGAGTTGCAACGAGGTATCGGCTGCTGGGCGGCTGTGACGCGCTTCGGTGAGCGAAAAGAACTCCTGCTGCGGAGATGGTGACCAGAATCGCCCCCACGCAAGCCCGACCCGAGGGGAGGCCCCGCCGAAGACGAGCAGTGGCCTGCGCTGGTGAATTTTGAGAGTCGGCATGTGTTGCCGATTCGGTGGATCTTGATCGACTCACGGTGATGATCTCCTCGGCTGGGCTCGGTTGAACTGATTTCGGTTGAACTGATTTCGGTTGAACTGATTTCGGTTGAACTGATTTCGGTTGAACTGGGGTGAGGCGGGCTGGGCTGGCCGGGCGGTGGATGGGAGGGCTGACCAACCCAGCCGACCTCGATGTATGAAACATAATCAAAAGTACTGAGAGTTGTCAAAAAGTATTTATATAAATTGTTAAGTACTGAAAACCCTTGGAAGTGTTGACATGCACCGGATACACCTTGGAAGGCAGTAAAGTGGTCATCGTGAATACTGCAGATATCACTTGGCTCAACACAGGCGAGTCAGCTCGTCGGCTTGGGATTACCCCTCGAACGCTCTATCGCTTCATTGATGACGGCAAGGTTCCGGCCTATCGCTTCGGCCGAGTCATTCGCCTGAAAGAAAGCGAAGTAGCTCAGTTCATTGAAGAGTGCCGGATTGCCCCGGGAACGCTAGATATTTCGTCCCTTGATCCCGAAGACCAAGAAGCAGAGGCATCGCAGCCGTCGAAATAGGCAGCCTGCGAAACAGGCGGATGCCTTCAGTTCCTTTGATGAAGCGGCAGCAGGATCATCTCAATATTCTCGATGTCGATAACAGCCAGGTTCGCAGTGTCGGAAATTTGGAGCCGAATCGCTGCGCCAACGGAGATTGCGAAGCCAGTGAGTCTTGCCCCTCCGGCTAGTCCCAGCGTTACCTGAAGCTCATCAGCGACGAGGTCTTCGAGGACTTCAACGAGGAGGCCTTCAGGAGGGTCAAAAGCGCCCGGGTCAGCGGCCAGCGCTGAAGCTGTCTCCACGGCAATCACGCAAGCCAATCGAATCCAACGCAGCGATGTTGCGGTGCGAACCTGGACGTAGTCCTCGCCGAGGGCCGATACCTCAACGCCAATCCGCTCGGTTGACGTCAGGGTGAGGAACACCTCTTGGCCGACCGATGCCTGCAAGGTGGCAAGCACCGTGGTCGACTCTTCGACCATATGCCGTGCCCATCTGCTTCTCCGGGCTAACGCTACGGCTTCGTCCCCCCGCGCATCCGCTACGAATCTGTCGGCACCTTCGGCACCCCCGGCGCCTAGATGACTTGCTCCCAGGGAAGTTTCTGAGCGCTCTTTGCCTTCCTCGCCCTCGGGCCACGTTGCATTCACAACTACACTCTTGCTCGTAATGGCCAGCCCTGACACCTCACGCGCTCTCGATCAACCCTCGCGCACCTTGGTTCGAGTCCCCGGCAACCACCTGATGACCGATTTGCTGGGGAGTCGAGACGAGCTACTCGACGCTATTGAGGCCGCATTTCCGCAAGTTTCGATTATCGCTCGCGGTAATGAGATCACCATCTCTGGAGCTGATTCCGAACGAGTCGGCCGATTGTTCGAAGAACTGGTGGTGCTGCTTGAACGCGGCCACGGCCTTGAGATCGCAGTGGTGCATCGCACGATTGAGATGGTGAACGCAGACGAGCGCCCGTCAGAGGTGCTGACCACGGAGCTCTTGCGAACATACCGAGGCGGGCGAGTTCGGCCCAAGACCTCGGGCCAAAAGCGCTACGTAGATGCAATCCTTGACCACACAGTCACCTTCGGGGTGGGCCCAGCGGGAACGGGAAAGTCCTGGCTAGCGGTGGCTATGGCCGTGCAGGCGCTTCAGGCAAAAGAGGTGGAGCGCATCGTGCTCACTCGCCCTGCCGTTGAGGCCGGAGAACGCCTCGGCTTTCTGCCGGGCGACCTGATGGCGAAGATCGACCCGTACCTTCGCCCGCTCTATGACGCACTCCACGATATGGTCGGGACCGAGGGTGCGCAGAAGCTCATTGAGCGGGGTGTTGTCGAAGTTGCGCCTCTAGCGTTCATGCGTGGCCGCACCCTGAACAGCGCGTTCATCATTCTTGATGAGGCGCAAAACACCACACCCGAGCAGATGAAGATGTTCTTGACTCGAATTGGGTTCGGTTCAAAAGCAGTCATCACCGGAGACGCAACTCAGGTAGACATGCCTGGCGGAAAGTCTGGGCTGGCGGGCCTTGAATCCATCTTGGAGGACATCGACGGGGTTGCCTTTGTGCGCTTGTCGGGCTCCGACGTAGTCCGTCACCGAATTGTTCAAGACATCGTCAACGCTTACGACAAGCGCGATGCTGAGCGCGCCGCTACCGAAGCGGAAAAAGAGCTGAAGCGCGAGGCCGAGCGTCTAGCGAGCAGCAGCGGCGAGCCGGGTTCGATGTGAACACCGAACTGCAAGGCGAGGGACCCCCGTCTATTCGCTCAAGTGACAATCGCGTCGATTCCCACATATCAGTAGACCTTGATGCGCTGAGCAACTTGTTCGCAGCGGCGCTGCAACGCGAGGGTGTTTCGGGCTTTGCTGAAGCTTCCATCACACTGCTTGACCCCAGTGAGATCGCACAGCTCAAAGTGCAGTATCTCGACGGCGACGGTGCTGCTACCGACGTGTTGAGCTTTCCAATCGACGGCGCAGACTGCCCCGAAGAATCAGCCGGCGGACCCAGCAGTTGGATGGTCGGCGACGTCTTGATCTGCCCCGCTGTTGCAGAGGCTCAGGCTCCGGATCATGCCGGAAATCTGCAGGATGAATTGGCGCTGCTAGTGATCCATGCAACGTTGCACTTGTTGGGTTGGGACCACGTTGAGCAGACGGAACGACAAGAGATGTGGCAGCGAGAAAGCGAACTCTTCTCGGAGTTGTCTGGCACACCAGAACGCAACCCGTGGCTAGAAGCGGACTACCGCCACGACCAGAGCAGGGGAGTTGGGCCAACACCATGACATTTGAATCAGGAGTCCTTGAGCGATGAGCAGCACTCAACTCGTGCTCCTTGGAATTGTTGTGGCCATGACCTTCGCGGCAGCGATTCTTGCCGCGGCAGAGACTGCGATTACGCGAATGACTCGGTCGAGAGCTACAGCGCTTGCGCAGAAAGACCCAAAGCGTGGTCCTCGTGTGTTGCGAATTGTTGAGAACTTAGAGCGAGACCTGAACTCCATCTACTTGTCGGTCAACATTGTGCAGACCATCCAATCGGCACTGGTGGGTGTGCTTGCTGTCGAATTGTTTGGTCCGCTTGGTCTCGTCATCGGCATCTTGTTGAACGTATTGGTGCTGTTTGTGATTGCCGAAGCGGCACCAAAGACGTGGGCGCTACAGCACACGGAACGAGCAGCGTTGCTCACAGCGCCGCTGATTGAACTCATGGGCAAGCTGCTGCGGGTTCCCGCACGGGGGCTGATTGGTGCAGCGAATATCCTGCTGCCCGGAAAAGGCCTAAAGAAGGGCCCCTTTGTTACTGAAGAAGAGATTCTTGCCTTGGCGGGTGAAGCTGCAGAACATTCCGTTATTGAGGAATCAGAACGAGTGCTGATTGAGTCCATCATCAACTTCGGCGACACGGTGGCCAGAGAGATCATGGTGCCAAGAACCGACATGGTAACTATCGGTGCGGATGCAACGGTGTCTGAGCTTGTAGATATGGCGATTGACAAAGGGCTCTCGCGGTTCCCTGTCTACGGCGAGAACGCAGATGACATCGAGGGCGTTGTCTATGTCAAAGATGCCATGCGAGTGGAGCGTGAAGGGGGCGGGGAATCCAAGGTGATGGACCTTGTTCGGCCGGGGCTCTTTGTTCCAGAAACCAAGCCAGTTGCCGACCTCCTCGCGGAGATGCAGTCAAGCCACAATCACCTAGCCGTAGTGGTGGATGAATACGGTGGTACCGCGGGGCTTGCCACGCTAGAAGATCTGCTCGAAGAGCTCGTCGGTGAGATTCATGACGAGTTCGACGAGGACATGGACCTTGTCGAGCATCTCGACAACGGTGATGTACTCGTGAACGCCTCAGTGAACGTTGATGACATCAACGACGAACTGAACCTGAGCCTGCCCGAGGGCAACTGGGATTCGGTCGGCGGCTTGGTGTTCGGGCTTTTGGGTCGCGTCGCGGTGCAAGGTGATTCGGTAGAAGTCGAGGGAACCAAAATAGTTGTTGAACGCGTCGACGCGAGACGCGTGATCAGAGTTCGTGTAGTGAACGAGTCCTTACCTACCAAAGAGAGCGCCACGTGACAGAGCCCAGCAGCCCAGAGCCCGGCAGTCCCGAGCACGCCAGCGCAGAGTCCGGCAGCCCAGAGCCCAGCAGCTCAGAGCCCGGCAGCCCAGAGTCCGGCAGTCCCGAGTCCGGCAGCCCAGAGTCCGGCAGTCCCGAGCCAGCCAACCCAGAGCGGGAGTCGGCTTCTGTTCCGGCACTGTCAGCTCCTGGCTTGGGGGGATCCGCCTCGGAGCGCCTTGAGCGAATGCTCGCTGCGGCCGGAATGGGCGCAGAGGCCGAAGTTCCTGAGGGGTTCCGGTCTGGATTTGTAACGTTTGTTGGGCGACCCAATGTTGGCAAGTCCACGTTGGTGAATCAGATCCTGGGCCAGAAAATCTCGATCGTGTCGGATAAGCCACAGACCACTCGACACCAAATCCGCGGAGTGCTCAGTCGCCCCGAATCGCAGATCGTGTTTGTAGACACACCGGGAATTCACCGGCCTCGAACCTTGATGGGGGAACGGCTCAATGACACAGCAACATCTTCGCTTGAGGGGATCGACGTTGCATGTTTGCTCATTGAGGCGAACGCGGCCATGGGGCCCGGGGATCGCTATATCGCAGAGCGAATGCCAAAGAACTCAGTGCTGGTACTGAACAAAACTGATGCTGCAAACGCAGAGCGAATTATGTCGCAACTCTCTAAAGCAGCAGCGTTTGAGTTTGCTGAATACTTCCCGATCTCTGCCAAAACAGGAGACGGCGTTGATGCCCTTGTTGACTATTTGGCATCTCGTCTACCTGTTGGTCCACGGTGGTACCCCGAAGGAGAAGTTACCGACGCTCCTGAGCCGTTCAGGGTGGCTGAACTCGTTCGAGAGCAACTTCTTGCTGTAACCCGTGAGGAACTGCCTCATTCGATTGCGACTCGTGTCTCTGAGTGGGAATGGCCAAGGATTCGAGTTGAGATCATCGTTGAGCGCGACTCTCAAAAAGGCATTGTGATCGGCAAGGGCGGGAGCGTGCTCAAAGAAGTGGGTATTCGGGTTCGTCGGCAGCTTCCACCAGGAGCATTTATCGAGCTCCATGTGACGGTAGATAAGGACTGGCAGTCAAAGGCACAGTCGCTCGAACGCCTCGGCTACTAGAGCAAAATCAAGCTCGCAATCGGGTGCTGTCTCAGCTAGGGGTCGAAGGTCGGGTACCTTTCCGGAGTGGACTTATCTAGCCTCGACCGTCAACGCATCCCAGTTCACGTCGCAGTGGTGATGGATGGCAACGGCAGATGGGCTCAGCGGCGGGGTCTGCCCCGAACCGATGGCCATGCCGCTGGCGAGGAAGCCTTGATGGATACCATCTGGGGAGCCCTCGACGCAGGGATTCGCTGGCTGACGGTCTACGCCTTCTCTACCGAAAACTGGAAGCGCCCTGTTGACGAGGTCCGCTTCTTGATGAATTTCAATGAACGCCTGTTGCTCACCCGCCGCGACGAGTTAAACGAACGCAACGTCAAGTTGCAGTTCATTGGTCGTCGGGACTGGCGAGTTCCCAAGAGGATTCTGAGGCGTATTGACGAAACGCTTGAACTCACCGGAGACAACACCGCTATGACGGTGAGCATGGCATTCAACTACGGCGGTCGTGCCGAACTCGTTGACGCGGTCAGAGCCATAGCGGCATCGGGGATCAAGCCCGAGAAGATTGATGAAAAAACGATTCGTCAGCACCTCTACGACCCAACGATGCCAGACCCAGAACTCATGGTGCGCACCTCGGGCGAATATCGAATGTCTAACTTTTTGATGTGGGAAATGGCCTACTCGGAACTGGTCTTTACCGACGTGCTGTGGCCAGACTTCCGCCGAGAGAATCTGTACGCGGCCATCGACGAGTATCAGCGCCGTGACCGCCGTTTCGGCGGCTTGTCAGATACTGACGGTCTGAGCTGATTCCAACCCGCTCAGGGTGAGAGACTGACCGGGTGAGCCTGTACCGCGACTTCGCCATTGTGCTGCGCACCTACAAGCTTGGCGAGGCCGATCGCATTGTGGTGCTGATGACGAGAGCACACGGCAAGGTGCGCGCGGTTGGGAAGGGTGTGCGAAAGACCGGCTCGAAATTTGGGTCACGGCTTGAACCTGGCTCGTATATTCAGGTGCAACTCCACGAGGGTCGCGGTGACCTTGACATCGTGACGCAAACCGAGACTGTTGAGCCCTATCGGCGCACCCGTGAGGATTTGTCGCGCTTGTCGAGGTCATCTTCGTTGCTAGAAGCAGTGGATCAGCTAGCCCAGGACCGTGAACCCACTCCGCGACTGTTTGACATGCTGCTTGGCGGACTGAGGACGGTTGAAGAGACCAACCCGGCGATGATCTCTGCTGCGTTCTACCTGAAGTTGCTCGCCGTAGAGGGCGTGGCCCCCGAACTTGACGCATGCGTGGAATGTGGCGAGGAGGGTGGACCGTTTGCGCTTGCGCTCGAGGCAGGTGGAGTTCGCTGCGGCAGCTGCGGCGGCGGACGGCCAGTCTCGCCAGAGGCACTCAGCGTGAGCCGAGCAGTTTTGGGTGGGGGACTCAATGCTGTGCTCACGCTGCCCGAGGGTCCCGTGACTTATGAGGTTGAGTCGATAGCTACCACGGCACTCGAGGCGCATATCGAGCGCAGGCTTCGAGCGCTGCGCCTTCTTCAGTAGGCCTA
>CAFBMG010000061.1_pt1 | contig 9750 bp, 7 predicted proteins | sample 7268431 | NCBI WGS metagenome assembly CAFBMG01 (sample SAMEA6814054, study PRJEB35770) | freshwater metagenome | biome: Freshwater; feature: Freshwater reservoir; material: water | place: Czech Republic | collected 2017-05-23 | depth 30m m | reverse complement strand
GTGTTGTGGCTTAGCCCTGTTGCTTTGAGAGGTCCTGGAGTTTGGGCTGCAACTCCTTCAGCATTCTTTCGGCCACGAGTCTCGAACCAAGTTCGTTGGTATGCACGGTGTCCCAGTAGATGGGCTCGGTTTGCCCATCAAAGACCCCAGACAGGTCGGTCACGCCCAGAGCGCTCAGACCGGCCCGGACTGCATCAGAGGTTTCGGTCCAAGCCCTGAGCGAGCCTTGATCGACCTTGACTGCGGCAAGAGTGTCGGCATCGGCTGAAGATTGGGGCTGCTTGGTGCGAATATCCGGCTGCCAAAAAATCAGCACCGGCACAGACGACAGCTCGGAGAATTTCCGGATGACCTCGATCCCGCTGCCATAACGCTGTAGCACCATCTGCCCCGAGGCGGCAGGGGTCAGTTCCTTATCTGGGGTGCGAGCCTTGCTAGGCGGAAGCAGTGTTTGCCTCGTTTCCGACCCCTGTGCAGCATTGGCTGTTGCGCGCTTTTTCAGAACTGCATCTAATTCGCCATCGATGAGAGACGCAGGCTGTGGTGAGGCCCCCTTCCCCTGTGCGGCTAACACTCCTTGAAGTGCTACGTCATTTGCCCCGTCGTAGATAACCACTAGGTCTGGCTTCTGCTCGCTCTGCAGTTGAGCAATCAGCAGCATCGCTGATTGCCAGTTCACGGTGGCGGGAACAGCAAAGTTGTGAATTTCTAGGGGTACCCCTTGGTCCTGAGCCAGCTTGACGAGTTCCGAGGGGATGGTGTGTTCGTCACGTTGGCCTGCACCGAATGCAGCCGATCCGCCGAAGAACCAAATAACAATCGGGTCGCCAAGCGCAGGGTCTGCTGCGGTGGTGCGGCGCTCTCCGTTGCGAACGTTGATGTACTGAGAACTCACGTCCTTGATGCGCCATCCGCCCACTGCTGCGTTGAACTCTAAGTTGTTCCACGCATCCAACAAGTTGACTCGAAGATTCTGCGCCCAGGGCGCATCCTTGAACGCTGGATCCTCCTCGAAGGGACGCGTGAAGGTGCTCGGGCGGTCCTGCTGCGTTGCTACCTCTTGAGCCGAGTCGGACAACGAAAGCTTGATGGGACCAACTCCCATCAGCAGCCCAACAACCACGAGAGCAAGAACTGGAACGAGCAGGCGCAGGTGGCCACGCCGACGGACCTCTTTGTTGGGCCTCGGTTCTCGCATGGCCATGCTTCGAGCTTGTGCTGGCTCGCCCGACTCCGATCGAACACCGTCAGTAGCGACTGGCACCCAAGCCGAACTGCGACTCGCCCATCCGCCGTCTAGTGGTGAGTACCCAAACATGCGAGAGACCACATTGACCGGAATGACCAGCAACACCATGATCAGAGTGGCAAGAACGGCCGTGACTCCCTGACCTACTGCTCGGGCACCGCGGGCAATTCCCGAATCAATCACATGAGCAGTGTGAGGTGCTCGTGCATACAGCTCGAGTAACGCAACGGCGGCAAGTCCAAGCAGCAAGAAGCTGACAAGGGACGGGGACCGGTACCACAACAACATCGAAACAATCAGTGGCCCAAGAGCAAGCCCGGCGATTGCCGGGGTTCGCTGTGGCCAACGCAGTGGCAACGACCAGCGGATGAGAGCACCGTAGGCAAGCACTGTTCCAATGCCAACCACAGCACATGGGAGAACAAAGCCAACCCGTACGGCAGCCATTGCGATGCCTGCCAGAACAACGGCGGCACACAGCGACAGCCACCGGTGCAGTCCTAGAGTGCCAGGCTGCAAAATCCAGATCAGCAGCACACCAATCAGCAGCAGGGCTGCTCCGATTGCAAAGTCTTGTAGTGAACCGAAACCGACCCGAGCGACTGCTGAACCGCAGCCAAGTAGCAACACTGCGAACAGCCTGAGAGTGGGAGTGCTGGCTCCCACCGCCCTGCTCTGCCGCCTATCAGAGTTCGTGCGCACAATTGGATTCTACTGTTCAGAGGGCAAAGACGCTCTTTGTTCGCTTGCCGAGAGAGGCTCTCAACCCTGCGCGTCTGTCGTGGCTCTCAGGCCAGCTAGAAACCGCTCCGGAGTCATGCTCTGTGGTGGACGCTCAAGTATTTGGATTGGCTGGACGTCTGGATGGGGCCGACCTTGGTGAAGTTGGTTCACGTAGCTGTCAATATCAGCCTCGTACGCCTCGACTTTTCCCTCGGGGGTCTGCTCATCAGCAAAGTAGAACTTGAGGGGAATTTTGCTGGGCGCAAGCATCCCGTGTGCTGCAAGGCGCACCTCGTCTGAGCTATTTGGCGGCGAAAAGTGAATCACGCCCGAAACCATCAAGATGAGTTCCCCGGCCAAACAATCAAATCGCAGTGCCGCTGCCCGCACTGAGTCCAGAACCTCATCAAAGGTTGACGGGACATGAAAGGAGCGAATCATGTTTGTGTAGCGGTGAGACCCCGGCACCACATGCAGGGTCCCGTTGAATTCATTCATGTCGACAAGGGGTATCCAAGCGTAGAAACTCGTTGCCTCACGCTCATCCACGAGTGCGTAATCCTGATGTGGCCCAGGTTCGTTATTGGTCGAAGGTGGCTTCACCGAAAAGTCTAGGCGCATGAGTTCGAGCTGCTCTGGGTCAATAACCTCGGCGATCTTGGGCGCAAGGAGAACCTCTAGCTCTTCAGTAATAAAGGCACGGACATCATCTTCAGGAATCAAGATGGTGTGAAACCATGCATCGCCGATCGGCCGGTTCATCCGCCGCACGGCTTCGGCAAAGATTTCTTGGCCGCGTGCCACCTCTTCCGCAGTCAGTATCACGCCAAGGCGAACAAAGCCGTCGCGGGCTAGCGCATGCGCAACTTCAGGGTCTTTGATGCCAACAATTTTTCGCAACGGGGCAAGCGTCACAGGCGCTGAATCTGGCAGGTCTTCAGTGCCGGAACTGAACGGCGTTGCGCCGAACTCGCCGAGATCAATTCCGTGAAGTGCCCCAATCGCCGTTGCAGTACTGAGGGCTTCCGATGCCCAACCGAAACTTTCTTGCGGGCCGCCGTAGTAACAGATTGAACGCTCCCAGCAGCCTTCCGGACGCTGCCGCTGCAGCAGCATTTTTGCAAGGACCACGCAATCTTCTGGGTCTGCATCAAAGAGCCGGAGCACCCGTAAGGCATCGGCAAGTTCAAGGTCACTGCGAAACCCGCCCGAGGCTGCGTCTTTAACAATCCGAGAGATGACCAGATTGCGCAAGCCAGCAAACCGCTCAATTCCATCACGCGCCGAAATGGCAATGCTGCGGTACAAACTGGTTCTGCTGCGATACCAATGATCCTCTTCAATCTCGGTCCCGGCCTCTACAACAGAGGCCACCCACTCAACTGCAGCAACCGGGGCAAGCTGCGGCCCCAAATAGCGGATGACGTTTGCATTTACGGTTACGTCAACGTCTGATGGGCTTGCCTCGGAGTTCTCCCAGAGCTCTACGCGTCTTGCTTGAGCAGCACCGGAGCGCTCCGAGCGCAGGGCCCAACGGTACGACAAGCTGCGGATCTCGGACCGCGGCAACATCCAGGTATAGAACCTTCCCAACGGGTCACGATTGGCCAAGAGGAGCTTCTGGTTAGCAGTTCCAGCGGAGCTACCGACTGCCAAAGAACAACATGCCGTGTCGTCTGCATCGGGCGGCGTGTAGTCATGCAGCTCAGCTGCCTTTGCCCAGTATCGCCACAGACCAGCGCCCTCGCGCTGGCCCGTCAAATAAGCAGTTGATAGTTCGCGCATGGCTTTGGTCTGCGGCAGATCTACCCCCTCGAGAGCGAGTGAGGTCAGCGCCGTCACAAAGTTCACGCTGTCTGGCTGCCAATCCTGCGCCGCGATCAAAGGACTCGAGAAAGAAGGGAATTCGCCCGAGGCTTTCTGTTCAGTGGCCAACCAAGCTGCTGCAAGTTCCACGGAAGCTTCAATTTGCTCGTTCATGGAGCTTGCCTCTGATTCGGCACGCATCTATTCCTCAGCTCTCGACTAGCAAGTGACCGCAAAAACTCCTAGAGAGTGAGGATACCTGAGCATTCCCGATTAGCTTAGGGAATATATGCAAGTCATCCCGGGGACGGATGAATCGAACAGCAAAGGCATCCAACATGGGTCTTCTTGATAGGTTTCGCAGCAAAAGTGAACCCGCCACCCGTTCGGAGCAAGAGGAAGCAATTCCCTCGGTCTCGAAACAGGAACCTGAGCCTGCGACCGAATCGGAATCCGTGCCTGCACCCGTCCCGGCAGCGCCGAGCAGCGAAGTAGATCCAAACCGGCCGCACCTTGGCGAATGGCTTGACCTGCAGTTTGATGAGGTCTCCAATCACCCCGACGCGATCGAGCGAATCTATGCAGGCACGCTCGACGGAATCTCGATCCGGGGAGTGTTCACTGAGGAAGAGGTGGCAACGGGCGTACTGCGCGCTCGCGAGCATTCCAAAGAGTTCAACGATTACGGAAAGCAGATTTTCTTTGGCACTGCAATCGTTGGCGCCGACGATGACCGCGCCGACTATTACGCTGCAGCACCGATTATCAATGACCGACTCGACTCTCTCTTCGATGTTGACTTTGTGGGGCGTATCGGGCAGGTGCTCTCGGCTGTTGGCGCAGGTCGCCCAGCGAGCGTTCCCTCAGAGGAGGGGCGGGGCGATTACGTTCCCATCACGATTCGCTTTCTTCCGCCCGACGGTGGAGTTATGCATGCTCACACGGCAAACGAGTTTTGTAATGCCTGGGGTTCGTACGAGCACCTGCGTGAAATAGCGCGCATGTGGAACTCGTTGAGTTACTTCGTTGTTGGCCAAAAGCCAGACACAGGCGGCGAACTGGTTTTGTACGATCTCATGTGGGATGACACTCCCGAGGATGTTCGAGCACTTCCGATGAGCGAGGAGCGCGATGCGCTGCTCGAGCGCTTTGGTCGAACCCCCATCGACCTAGAGGTGGGAGACATGATCCTCTTTACGGGAGGACGGATCTGGCATCGAGTTGAACCCGTCTTTGGCACCCAAGAGCGAGTGACTATCGGAGGGTTTGCCGCTCTGTCACAGGACGAAGAACAAGTCTATTTCTGGAGTTAAGTACCGGTTCTAGACCTCACTGCCGAGCAGTGAATGCAGGTCTTCAATTCTCAGCTCTACAGATGGGATCGTGATCCGATCGATCTTCTGGCCATACCTGTCGTCACCATCACCGTGCCAGAACTCAAAGAAGAACCGCTCATCAATCTCCCAGACTTGAACGTCTAGGCCGTCCTCATTGGTGCCAACTTGTTGATGCCATATCGAGGGAACCTCTTGCGGAACCATGACAAACTGAATAGCCAAGCGGCGTTGATCTGTCTGGTTGGGTGGCGAGTAGTGCACCAATGCATCGTCGAGGATCACTGCGTGACCGGCTGGCACCTCAACAGGAGTCAACAACTCGTCAAGCGTCGCCTGTTCGATTCCCCCAAAAGCTTGGTAGGCCCACATGCCGCGGCGGCTGCGAAGCGATCGGTGACTTCCGTCGAGCATGGACATCGCTCCGTTGTCGAGCACACAATCCACAAGGGCAACCCACACCGAGACTGATGCATAGCGGGACTCATCAACCACCGAGAGGTTTTGGTGAGTCGGGACTAGGCCAGTACCGGGAAGTTTGTTGACGAAGTTGGCGATGAGTGGCCGGTAGTCCATCAAAACTCGATCGGCTTCGGGAGCCAGCACTGAATTGATCAGGGCATACGCCTGACGGCGAAACTCCGGTCGGGAATGAATGATGCTGAACTCGGCGTAGGTGTCGTTGTAGTCCTCGGGCTTACTAGCCCCGCCCAGCGATTGAGCAATGGAGTCATAGCCAAAAACCAACTGATCAACTTGCTCGGCGGAGAGAAAAGGCATGACCACATAACCACGGCGTTCGAACTCGCTTTGTTGTTCTGAGTCCCGGAGAACCGTCCGACCAACGTTGCACGAGTCGCTGGGAAGAAATCCGAGTTCCGCTGGCGATGGCGATGGCTTGGTCATACGCTCCCCTAGTTCGACGGCTAATGCTCGACCGGTGATATAGGTGTTGATTGTACTGGGAGGCCGAGCAGTTCCGTAGATGACAGCAGGGCGGATACCGCCTATGTGGCAAAAATAAGAAGCACCCCATCAAAAACGCTGAAACAGGGTTCAACTTGTTGTTTCAGAAGGGAAGTTCAGGTATACATGAAGCTATGACTGAGGCAGGCGGGGGCCGCAATTACGCTGTGATTGCCCAAATCGGGCTGTGCCTAGTGGGTGTGGCCGCAGTCGTGGCTGCAGTTCTGGTGATCAATCCTGCATCAACGCAAACCCAGAACGCCGCCGCAGTTGCCCCTGCAACAACGGTTCCAGTCGCCACCTCTACTCCCGCCGAAGCTGCACCGACAACACTCCCTCCCGATCCGCAGTTTCCGCATGAAACCGTCAACGATAACGATGCCTCCAAGGCCCTCTACGGGTGGGGAACGGCTCAGCCCACCCAAATGCGCGCCACCGTGCATTATGGCGGCACGTCAACCTTGCTCTCACCCGAGCGCCGTCGCCTGCTAGGAGAACAGTTAGTTCAGGTGCGAGAGGCTGCTGTAGAGATCGGAACTGTGGCCGAGGCCGAAAAACTTGGGTTCGTTAGAAATTTCCAGAGGATCAACGGACGAGGGTTCGAATACATCAACTGGTCTAGGTTCACAACCAAACTTGACCTGTCTCGACCGACAATGTTGGCCTTCGACGGCGACAGCCCCGACTCACGAGTGATGTCGGTGGCCTACAACGTGCTCGGCACGGTAGGAGATGGCCCACCCGATGACTTGCCACTTGAGGTCATCCCTTGGCACTACCACTCAAACCTTTGCGAGAAAGACAACTCGATTGTCGGCAGTGTTGAGTACGACGCCAATGGAAACCCATACCCAGAACAGGCGCAGCGCTGTAAAGACCTTGGGGCTGTGTTCCGACCAGAGCTGAATCATTGGATGGTTGACCTTTGGGTTATTCCAGGTTGGGAAAATCCTTGGGGCTTGGTGTCTAGCAAGCATCCAGACATGATGTTCGAGCCCACACCGTGGTTCACCTCTAACAAAACAGGCGAAGTCGACGGGTTTGGTCTGTACTGCGATATTCCCGCTGGCTCAGACCCCGCACCCGCCTCCCAACCCTCCTGAGGCAGAGCCGCAGCGTCTAGGTGAGGCGTCGCCGATCTGGGGTTCAGGCTCGAGATGCTGCGTATCGACGTGCAATCTCTTCAAATGAGAGTTGCTCGACGCTGTAGTCCTCGATCTCGATAAACGGTTCTCCGACGGGAACATCGCCGATCATGAACGTGGTGTAGAAGTCATCGGGAATCTCGAACCCCTGCACGAGACCCTCTGGCGACTTATAAAAATGGATCGGAGTAGATCCCTCTGCGAGCGCATACAAGCTGCCGACAACCCGCGTGGAGTCCGACTGGTTCGGCGGGGTTCCATGCAGAACGCGAATGTCATACACCATGGCTTGGCCGACCTGAATCGGAACCGTCACCATGAGTTCGTCTCGAACTCGTTCGTGCTCGGCCTCCCACTCCATGGGAAAGCCGGGGCTACCCCTCAGTCCGCTCAGCCACTTGTGGCTTCCTGGCAGCACCTTCATCTGCCCCACTTCTTCGGTGACCTCTGTCAGTGGGATCCAAACACCCATCGTTGGGAACTCAGACTCATCTGCAAGGATCCAATCCTGATGAGGAGAAACCTCGGTGTCTGGGCCTGGATGCTTGACCATGAAATAGCCAACTAGCGGCTCATAGCCCTCGATGATTTGGTCGAGCAATGGCCAAACAATTGCGCCGACCTCCTCGTTGGCTGCAGCTTTGTATTCCTGATCTGGGCTCATCAATGACGGGTAGTAACCCGAATCGATGCCCGAGTTCAGCCGTGTATAGGAATCAAGCAGGGCGCGAACCACCTCGGGAGAAGCAAAATCTACGATCACATAACCGTCGCGCTGAAAGGCAGCATCGTTGTCGACGTCTCTAAAAGTTGCCCGTGTCACGGTGTCAATTATCTCGCTAGGCCTGAGATCTGTCACGTTGCCGCCTTCGTTCTGACTGTGGTCATACTCTAGCTACAGCAACCAAAAAAGGCCCGAAAAACTTTGCTGCGCAGTAGCACCATGATGCTGTAGGTGCCGAGAAAAGAAGCTACCCCGATATAATTCAAATCGTTACTGCATTGAGCAGAGGGCACTACTGACGTGGGGAGTTCAGCATGATCATGCCAGGGCCAAGCCAAGCTTGCGACTCCCTGCCGCGAACTCACTTCGTTGACGAGTCCGTCAATGACGACATGGCGAACCAAGGTTTTGCCATCCTGCCGAACCCAGTTTCTACAGAAGCTATTGCTGCGCTGAGGGATCTCTATCAGGGGGTCATCGCTGAAGTCGGCCGAGATAGTTCGGGTGTGTTTCTACCCTCGATGATGATCTCTCGGTTGGATTTGCGCGCACGCCTCTGGGACGGCGTGCGTGCCATTCTGGGACCCATTTTTGACCCGCTCTTTGCACCCGAAACAACCACCGTGGTTGGTGGATCATTTGTCTCTAAACCTGGTGCGCAGAACAGCGCTCGAAACCCACACCAAGATCCCTCTGTCTTCGATGAGACTCGAGAAGTCAGCATCTCACTGTGGATTCCTCTCACTGACTCCCATAGCGCAAATGGAACGCTCTACCTTCTTCCCGGCAGTCATCGCATGGGTAATCGCGTCAGGCCACCCGATGTTGATTCGTTGGATGACGAGGTCAGCACTTTTGCACTCAACGAGTCAGTTGCCGTTGAACTCCGTGCTGGGCAGGTACTGGTGATCGACGGATCAGTCATCCACCACTCCCCCTCAAATACATCTGACTCCGAACGCGTAGCCGCAATTTGTGCGCTCATTCCTCCTGCCTGTGAGATGCGTTACGCGCGAAGCGAGAATGGCGCTACCGAGGGAACGGCTCAGATTTATAACGTGGGTGAAGAGATGTACCGCTCGGGCAACCTCGTCACGCCTTCCTTAGACCCTGCTTGTTTGGTCGAGAGGTCGCCATACCGGCTAGCCACCATGGCGGATCTTCAGGCTTCCCTCGCTGCAAGCTGAACGTCAGTGGCTGTGTGGAACCGTTGCGACAGACCAGTTGGTTCTCAATTTGAGTCCGGGTCGGGCCATGACCTCGCCGTCGATCTTCATCTCGGCAGAAGCCACTGCAAGGGCTGCAGGAAAGACCTGGTCCAAGTGGCGGTCATCTTGTGGGAGCACGGCGATGCGGAACTGGAACCGGCCGGTCGCCATTGGCACCGAAGGGACCTCGGCATCAATGACATACGTTCCAGGGGTTGCCAGGAAGCCTGAGGGTCCGAGTTCTCGCTCGGCAAAGACTGCGCGTTCGGCAGTAAACAGCGACATCACGACTACGCCTTCGCAGGGTTCATTGACCGTTATCGTGGCCTGAATCGTGATTGAGTCCCCTGAGCGAATCACGTCAGGAATCGCGCGGATTGAATCAATCTCGACTTTTCCTGCGATTGCCGGAGGGACTCTGAAGTCTTCAAAGGTGGCACCTGCTTCAGGATCCAATTCTGTGGTCGGTTCCTCACCTATGTACTTCTTCATGGCCTCTGCCGGAGTGCCGTCGACAACGATCTTTCCGTGGTCCAAAAGGATCACCCGCTCGCACATTGAGTTCACTGCCCACAGATTGTGCGTTACCAGAACT
>CAFBMG010000059.1_pt1 | contig 9989 bp, 8 predicted proteins | sample 7268431 | NCBI WGS metagenome assembly CAFBMG01 (sample SAMEA6814054, study PRJEB35770) | freshwater metagenome | biome: Freshwater; feature: Freshwater reservoir; material: water | place: Czech Republic | collected 2017-05-23 | depth 30m m | reverse complement strand
TCAACGGACAGGCCTCTCAGGCAGTAGCGCTCTCAACGGTGATCGGCCTGCTCGTGGGCGGGGCTTTGTATACGGCGCTCGGACCAACATGGGTGTACGCAATCGGTGCCGTCCTGTTGCTCCCCGGGCTTTCCCTTTTCAAATTGACGAGAGAGCCAGTGCCACATTTCGAAGGCGAGGTGGAACGGTTCCGGGGCGTCTTCGAAATTCGCCGCAACAACCCGGGTCTACGGGCTGTCTGCATGTTTACCGGACTGAGCTTCTTAGTCGGGAGCTACGTTGTAACCCTTCCTGCTGTGGCGGAGATCATCGCGAAGGGCGCCGGGATTGAGTCCAGCGCTGGAATTCAGTCGCTCCTTCAGGCCAGTTCGGTGGTTGGCGGGCTTTTCGTAGTCATGGCTATGCGAAGGGCGCACGGGTCAGTCAGTTGGGCAGTGGTACAGCGAATCTGCTTCCTGATCGCAGGAGTTGGCCTGTTCTTGATCGCAGTGATTGCGTACTGGGACGCAAGCGCACTGATCGTCATCTCCCTCACCATCCTCGTGCTGATTCCCACTGGGTTTGCGCTCACCCTTGACCAGTCGATTCTTGCGACGCTCATGCAGGCTGGGGCGCCTGCAAAGTCGCGAGCTTCGGTGCTGACGGGTTACGCGCTCATCCCGATGGTTCTGGCCCCGGTCGGCCAAGAATTCGTTGGCTTTCTAGCCGACCTCATCTCGGTCTCTGCCGCTCTGATGATTGTGGCGGCACTCACTCTCTTCCTCGTGCTCATCGGCCCGCACCTCAGCATGAGGGATGCACTCGACGAGATGTCTGACGAGGCTGGCGACGAGTAGGTCCTAAAGGTCCAAAACAGGCGTACTCGTGTAACTTCACCGAATGGGTTTTCGTGCATCTATACGCCACCACTCAACTGACTTCGACCATGGAGACCTGACGGGAACTCAAGTTGGCCGGGATCATGCACGCTTCGCTTCGATGCGACGCAATTACATAGTCAGCTTGTTCATTCTCGAATTGGGCTGGGCCATGATCACCATGGCGAGTTCATTCTTCATCTACGCGCAGTCCGGTTCGGTGGCAGCTACTGGACTCATCGTTGTCTGTCTCAACCTGCCCTCGCTTCTCCTGCCGGGTGCGGCTACTTCGCTTGCTCGACGTTTCGGCGGGCCAACCATTTGGGTGATGGAGGCCGGCGTGGAGTGCCTGATCACGCTGGTTTTCGTTGCACTTTCTGCCACTGGCCATCTGAACACAACGAACTTGCTCCTGTTCTTCTTACTTCTAGGAATCCTGTGGGGCCTCTGCTCTCCGTCGGCTGGTCTCGTGCGACGATTGATTGCAGCCCCAGGTCAGCTGCCAGAGTTCAACGGTCAGGCGGCTCAAGCAGTAGCGCTCGCAACCGTGATTGGCTTACTAGCGGGCGGTGCTGTCTACACGGCTCTTGGCCCCACATGGGTGTTCGCAATCGGCGCAGTTTCTCTTCTTCCAGCGCTTTCTCTACTGGGATTAACCAAAGAGCCGGTGCCACATATCGACGGGGAAGTTGAACGCTTTCGGGGAGTCTTCGAGATTCGTCGGAACAACCCCGGCTTGCGAGCAGTCTGCATGTTCACAGGCCTGAGCGTCATCATTGCTAGCTACGTAGTCACCCTTCCCGCCCTTGCACAGATGATTGCCCACGATGCCAAGATGGACTCAAGTGCTGGTATCCAGTCGCTGCTGCAGGCCAGCTCGGTAGTTGGCGGACTGTTCGTCGTCATGGCAATGCGAAAAGCCCACGGCCGAGTGAGTTGGGGGCTCGTTCAAAGAATCTGCTTCCTGATTGCGGCGTCCGGTCTGGTCGTTATCGCAGTAATCGCACACCGGGATGCCAGCCCCTTGATCGTCATTTCGCTCACCGTCCTCCTGCTCATTCCGATCGGGTTTGCACTCACGCTTGACCAGTCAATACTGGCCACGCTCATGCAGGCAGGGGCGCCGGCAAAGTCACGAGCTTCGGTGCTGACGGGTTACGCGCTCATTCCGATGATTCTGGCGCCAGTTGGCCAGGAGCTGATCGGGATCATGGCAGACCAATTCTCGGTTACTTCTGCACTCATCATCATTGCCGTGCCGGCGTTGCTGCTTGTGCTGTTAGGCCCACACCTCAGCCTGAGGAAAGCGCTTGACGAACTCTCTGATGAGGCCACGGATGAGGAAGTAGTTGGCTCGTAGACCGATATGAGTGGCCGAGGGCACACCAAGTACCTATGGTGATCGAGTGACTACAGATTCCAATCAGCCGAAGCCAGCGAGCGAGTCAACTATCCAAGCCAACGGGGCTGCGCAATCCCGTTTCAATTTCGAAGACACAGCAGACTTTGATCGAGCACGACGCGGTCTGCTCGCTCAGATCGACTCCGGAGTCATCAACAGCGAGCTGGGCGTGCCCGTTTGGAACCCTTCGCAGTACGAGTTCGTTACTGGTGAGTCACCCGACTCGGTCAATCCCAGTCTCTGGAGGCAGGCAGCCCTCAACAATATTCACGGACTGTTTGAGGTCGTCCCGGGCATCTATCAGGTACGCGGTTACGACATTTCGAACATCTCGTTTATTCGCAGTGACACGGGCTGGATAGTGATCGACCCTCTGACTGTCGCCGAGACTGCAGCCGCCGCTCGGCAGTTGCTTGACTCACATTTTGGCCCGCTACCAATTGTTGCGGTGATCTATACGCACAGTCATGCTGATCACTACGGCGGCATTCGCGGCATCGTCACCGATGAAGAGGTCGAGTCGGGTCAGATTCGCATCATTGCACCCGAGGGATTTCTTGAAGCCGCCGTGAGCGAGAACGTCACCGCTGGTCCTGCAATGACGCGTCGAGCCATGTACATGTACGGCGTGCTCTTGCCAGTTGGCCCTCTCGGCCACGTCGACGCCGGACTCGGTAAGACCATCCCAATCCTTGGATCACGTGGACTGATTGCACCCACACAGTCCATCACCCAAAGCGGTGAAGTGTTAGAGATCGATGGTGTGCCCATTGAGTTCCAGCTCACCCCTGGCACCGAGGCGCCCGCCGAGATGAACTTCTATTTCCCGAGCTACCGTGCCGTGTGCATGGCCGAGAACTGCGCCGCAACTTTGCATAACGTCTACACCCCCCGAGGCGCAGAGATTCGCGACTCGCTCGGCTGGAGCAAATACATCGATGACGCAATCGACCTGTTCCTAGACCGAAGCGATGTTGCCTTTGCAAGTCACCATTGGCCGCGCTGGGGTCAGGCCGACATGCTCGCATTCCTTTCCGGGCAGCGCGATATCTACCGCTACCTGCATGACCAAACCATGCGACTCGCAAACCACGGCCATACCGCAAGCGAAATTGCCGAGATGCTGACTCTGCCCGATGCGATCGCCGACGAGTGGTTCAACCGTGACTACTACGGCACGGTCAGCCACAACGTGAAAGCTGTGTATCAGCGCTATTTGGGCTGGTTTGATGCCAACCCGGCACACCTTCATGAGTTGCCGCCTGTCGCTGCTGCGAAGAAGTTCGTTGAGTACATGGGCGGAGCCGAGTCCGTGCTGCAGCGCGCACGAGAGGACTTCAATCAAGGTGAGTACCGCTGGGTTGCTCAAGTGGTGAACCATGTCGTGTTTGCCGATCCAACAGATCAGGCCGCTCGGCAACTCCAGGCCGACGCTCTTGAGCAACTTGGGTATCAGTCGGAGTCGGGACCCTGGCGCTCCTTTTATCTCACTGGTGCAAGCGAGTTGCGAAATGGCACACCGTCACTGCCAGGAGTGCGTGGCGCAGTCAGCTTGGATGTCATGGCGGCAATGACTCCCGAGATGGTGCTCGACAATTGCGCAGTCAAACTCAACGGCCCGAGCGCAAGCCAGCAGCACGTTGAGTTCACCATTGTGTTCACTGATCGCGGCGAATCATTCCGAGTTTTTATTGGCAGCGGAACACTCCGCCATCGCAGACTCAACACTATTTCTGGCGGCGATGTATCAACAACCATTCGCACAACGGTGCAGGCCTTTATCAGTCTGACCAGCGAACTCAGCACTGTGGATGAAGCAGTTGAGTTGGGGACTTTGCAGCTTGAGGGTCCGGTAGAACCGTTGGCTACCTTCGTCTCCCTGCTCGATCAGTTCGACGTGTTCTTTCCGATCATCGAACCCTGATCGTCATGCTCCGCCGATAGTCGCTCTTCGAAGAGCCACAAGAACCCGGCCCAGACCAGCAAGAGCCAGCCGCTAGCAAGAAGCCATGCACCTAGTACGTCCGTCACCCAGTGTCGGGCCAGGATGAGCCGACTCACACCCACCAGAATTCCCATCGTGCAAATCAGTCCGCAGGCGGCTCGGGACCATCGCTTCGGAAAGACGTAGAGAACGATGATGCCTATGGCAACCCAACTGGCGATGCCAGTAAAGCTGTGCCCCGATGGAAACGAAGTCCCTGTTTGCCGTGCAGTGAACTCACCCCATGGCGGTCGATCTCTGCCAACGAGGTACTTCACGGAGTTTGAGACCAAGAACCCAAGTTGTGATGAGGCCAACAGAAAGAGCGCCCACTGCCACTTTCTAAAGATCACTAACAGCACTGAAACGGTGAGCACAATCGGAACTGTGCGAGCGCCCGATCCGATCCAAGACAACCAGTCCGACACATTGGCCAACCATTGACTCGAGACTCCGAGATCGCGGAGCCACGTATTGGTCGGCAGGTCACGTGCGTTCATCCATGGTTCTTGGATGGCCACGGTGACGCCCAGCAGAGCTCCGAAGGAGAGGAGTACAAAGCCTGCGAGGGCGAACTTTGGCGAGCGGCTGCGATCCGGCAGAGGTAGATACGTGGACTCTTCTTCGATGTTCACGATGTCAGACTAGAGAGTTCAGAGCAGAGAGTTGAGACCAGAGACCGCCGATTGGGTTGTAGAGACAGTTGCGCTGCTTCGAAAGTTTTGGGCTGGCTGTAAGTCGCCGCAGCCTGACAGGCGCCCTGTTCGAGGTTCAATCCGCGGTGGGCAAGCCATAGGCGCAGAACCTTGAAACGGGTGTTTTCTCCGAGGAGTGTCTAACCTGCACGCAACCTGTGGAGGGGAGGGTCACAATGAGCGATTATCAAGTAGACCCAAGTTGGTGGGTAGCCAGCAACGGTAAGTGGTACCCGGCGAATCAGCACCCCAGCTCTGTTGCCCCTGCCAGCGCAGCCCAAGCTGCAAGTTCAAACATCTGGGACGATACGTCTGGGCCTTCCAGCCCTAGCTCGCCCAGACCGACAGCAACTCCAGCAGAAAGCGGCGGCTTGTGGTCGAAGAAGCTGCCCTGGGTCGGTGTTGCATTCTCTGGTTTGATCCTGATGCTGATCCTGTTTGGAATCTCTGCATCTCAAAGATCCGGCGAGGCCAGCGTCGACGCTTCTGCTAGTGAGCTCACCCCGAAAGCAACCTCGGAACTCGGGCCGTCTAGCTCGATGCCGCGAAACTCGACGACGACGACCTCACGGGCACCAACCACCACAATCGCTGTTACTACTGTTGCGCCAACGCCTGTTCCGGTGGTGACCTCCCCGCCGACAACGACCGCTTTCACCGTGCCTCCCGAAGCCGTTGCCGCTGCGGCTCAGGCTCAAGAAGCTGCACGTCTTGCGCAGGAACAAGCTGATGCAGCCGCTAGAGAAAGCGCTGCGGCAGCTGCCGCAGCAGATGCCTATGTGCCGCCACCCTCCCAGGGCAGCTCGGGGTCGAGCAGTTCCGGGTCAAGCGTGTACTACTCGAGCTGCGCCGCAGCGCGGGCCGCCGGTGCAGCCCCGTTGCATGCTGGGGAGCCCGGATACAGCTTCAAACTTGATCGAGACCACGACGGAACTGCTTGTGAGTAAATCACCGGCAGCTGGCTGGGCAAACTTTCGTTCTCAACCTGCTTTCGTTCAAGGCCTCGTCTGGGTGTTTGCGCTTCCGGTCGCAGTTTGGCTCTGGGCGAGCGCATGCAGATCAGCTCGAGCAGCAGCGTTCTGTTTTGCTGCCATTCTCACTCTTGGATGCTTGGCAATTCCGTTTCTTGGCGGACCGACCGAGGAGTCTGTTCGAACCACCGCCGCTGGCAACTCGACAAGCGATCAGACCATCTCGCCACAGCCACCCAAAACGACTTCACCCACAAGTACCCCCGGTCAGCCAACTGCGGCCCCGGCAACAACTCCTCTAACTGTGCCGCCGACGAGTCCTCTAGCAACGCTTCCCCCGGTCACGTCTCCCCCAATCATGTCTCCCCCGGCAGCAGATTCGCCCTCGACGCAATCGGGCAATGCTGCTCAGCTGCTAAGTCAGGTGAGCGTTCGAGATGAAACCTCCGATTCCGGGTACGACCGAGACTTGTTCAACCATTGGATCGATGCCAACGGCGACGGCTGCGATACTCGTTGCGAGGTGCTCAAGGTTGAGCGATTGCCTTCCGTTGCCGGACTATCGAACAGCGGCTGGCTCTCGCTGTATGACGGCAAGGTAACCGACAACCCCTCTGAGTTCGATATTGATCACCTAGTAGCTCTTGGCGAGGCTTGGCGCAGCGGGGCATCCGAATGGGACGGAGCGCGTCGGCAAGCGTTCGCGAATGACTTAGATGACCCTCGAGCGCTAATAGCGGTATCGGCATCTTCGAATCGATCGAAGTCTGATCGTGACCCGTCAAGCTGGCAGCCACCGGATAAGGCCTATTGGTGCACCTACGTCACGGACTGGATGGCTGTGAAGCTGAAGTGGGGTCTGGCTGTCGACCCCATTGAGTTCACAGCGTTGCAAAGCATCGTCGAAGCCTGCTGACCCGCCTAAGTCAAGGTGCTCACGCGAATTGCGGCCCGGCCCCGAGCCCTAATCTCGCCGAGGTCGGCCGAATGGCCTATTGGGTTGCACCGTGGTCACATGTCAACCCCTCTGCAACCCAATACCCTTCAAGCTGACCCGAAGGACCCATGCATGAAGGACAGCCTTTGAGTTAGCTGCAGCCTCTCAATCAGGGGGCGTCTATGGCAAGTTTATTGGGGTCGGGTTTTCGGGTCGCAACTTGGAATCTGCAAGGACGGACGAACGATGCGGCCGCCCGGTTGGGATCGCTGCTAGCTGATCATGGGGGCGCCGATCTTGTCTTACTGCAAGAGGCTTCTCAGGCTGGGCTACCCGGATTCTGCGAGGCCGCAGGATTGGACTGGGCCGTGCATGTTCGCGATGAGTTCTACGACCTTCTCGCTGTTCGCGGTCGAGCAAGCGGTCCACGCTCTGTAGCAATCGCAGGAACAGGCGAACAGTTGCGCGGGCCTACGGCGTTTCCGGGCGTGCCCTTACCCGAAAAGGTTCTGGCTGGCTGGCTTGATATTGGGCAGCAGCGCACAACTGCAGTGACTTACCACGCGCCCACCGGTGTCACGCATAAAGAGAAAAAGGCTGAACAGGCGGTCAAAATTGCCACCTGGCTCAACCAGATTGAAGGCCCAGCCATCTTGGCTGGCGATTTCAATACTCCAGCAGTTGATCCACCCGGGATCTCGAGCCTCGAGACCGGGTACCACACAGGCAACTCTGAATTACATGGAGCACCCGGCGAAGACACCCTCGTTGGGGCAACTCCGCTACACGAATTGCGCGACGCACTGCGGACGTACCTCGATGCTCACCCCGACGAGATGGAGGAGATCCGCTTGGATCGCCCGAATGGTCCGCTCGCAATCTCTCACCGCACCGGAAGAGACCACCAGCATCCTGTGCGATATGACGCTATCTGGCACTCTCCCGAGTTCTCCGTTCAGGCGATCGACTATTACTTCGATGAGTCAGTCGCCGCCGGCACTGACCATGCGCTGGTAATTGCCGAATTCGCTCTGAAAGAGTAGTGGGTTGCCGAGAAGCCCTCTGCAAGCGAGCCGGCCGAGCGATGAGGTTCGCCCTAGTTTGCTAGGCCTAGGGCAGCAGCTGTTGGCTCGTCGAGCTGCGAGGTAAACATAAATCCAAGCCATGGATCTTGATCCGCTGGTCGGGCTAGGTCGAGCTGCCGGACCGGCTCTGCTCGCCAAGCAACGCCCCATCCGGGAAGTGGGTCCGTGCCAGTTTTTGCGAAAATGGGTTTGCCCCACCTGCCAGCAATCATGTCTCTGAACGCATCCGCTGACTCAAAGGGAACAGAAACAGACTCGGTCACCCGAGTTTCCCAAACAATCCGATCAGTTGCTGGATCGACCAAGTAGATGGTCTCGCCAACTGCGAAGTGCTCGAACGTCTCCCATGGCGCATCCCACACCATGTAAGAAACTTCCTCTCGAACCTGCTCGTCAGTGGTCGGGATTGTCGTACTCGGGGTAAACACCATGCCGGCTCGGCCGGTCCCCCGGCGCGGCAGTTTGGCCGAGGTGAACGCAGCAGGATCAACGGTAGATTCGGTTGTCAACAGTTCTTGAGCGACACTGCTGACAAGTAGCGAATCTGGCTTCAAGTTCGCGAGGGAACTGCTGACCCTTGGGGATGGAGCTTTCTTGGGATAGACCGTTCCTGAACCATCGGCATCGGACCAGCTGGCGCGCGACGCATCAAAATTCGACATAACAACCTCTCCTCTTCGCAGGCGGTTGAGGCAAGCTCCCAATGCAATCTGTACGGCGGCAGCACCTCTCACTGCACTACTGATTGTACATCTGGGGTGTGACAGCAAAGAGGGGTCAATCGCCTTTCACGCATTGGCCGCTAACCCGTGACTGACCCTGAATCACGGTCAACCGAGGAGCCATCTTGAAGGTCGGCACCTTCGCAGCCCATGCACCAGTCAAGCCTAAAATTTGCGTCTTTGAGATCTTGCCAACTCATACCGATGTCACGGCAGTCGCTACCGGACTTACCTGGATCGCAATCGAGGATGGTGTACTCCTTGAAGTTGTCTCGAACCTTGAACTCAATCTTGAACTCACACCCTTGTGCCGTCAGTCTGCCGGCGGAATAGGTAGCCGTGTCGATCGGTGTCGCCGAATCACCCTTCCCTTCTTGCATTCGCATCGTTTTCCCCTCCCGCTCGGCACGCCAAGGACCGGTCCCCTCGCAGACGGGATCACCGGTGTAACCCTCCTCAAGAGCAAGTACGAGCCTGCCATTAATCGTTGTGGTTTTCGGCGGGGTACACCCACTCGCTACAAGTAGTGAACCCGAGATGGCTCCAACAAATAGAACAGTTAGCACTCGACGCATAACGCTTCCTCTCACCCTTGGGGAATTTTGATTGTTTGCCCAACTGCCGAACCGGGAATCCCGGCTCCCTTTTCAAGCGGACCGATGATCTGCTCGTTACTCAAGTAGTTGTAGATACGACTCCAAGCAGAAGAATCGCCAAGCTTGTCTTCTGCGATACTTGAGAGCGTGTCTCCTGCGACGATCACGTACGTCCCGGCTACGGCATCTTTACTCTCGGTGAGTTGCTGCGTGAGAGTGGAAATTGACCCGTTGCTCGCCTCAAGGTCACTCTCTAGTTGAGAGACCTTCTTCTCTCCCTCACGCAGCTGAGTTTGTTGATCTGTCAGTAACGCTTGGGTATCGGCCGAGCCATCCGCCACCGCAGCGGTGGAGTCTTGAGACTGCGAGCTGTAGAGGTAGCCACCTAGGGCGCCTAGAAGAAACGCTATGAGCGCTGCGATTGCTACCGAAGCCACCCGACTTGAGTTCGAAGTGCGTGCAGCAGACCCCGCGGCTCCCTGCACCGAACCTGATGAGGAGTTCGCTGGTTCAACGCTGGATCTGATCGGCTCGCTAACGTTCTTGTCTTTCGTGACAAACCAACCGAGCGCACCGTCGGTTGGGTCAACCACCAACGCAACCATTCCGTCAGCAACGAAGAAACTGTTCTGGATGAACAGGTCGTATCCAGACAGAAACACACCGTGGCCCGGGTGTGAATGAAACCAGCCAACGATGGTTTTTCCTGCGTGGTCGCGATCGACGGTGTTGACTACATC
>CAFBMG010000057.1_pt1 | contig 10198 bp, 7 predicted proteins | sample 7268431 | NCBI WGS metagenome assembly CAFBMG01 (sample SAMEA6814054, study PRJEB35770) | freshwater metagenome | biome: Freshwater; feature: Freshwater reservoir; material: water | place: Czech Republic | collected 2017-05-23 | depth 30m m | reverse complement strand
GGCCTAGAAAAGTCGCCGCTTAGCGGGTCGGATGGAAACGTAGAGTTTCTCTTTAACCTTTCACAGCCCGCTGGTGCCAGAATGAACACTCGTGGGGAACAAGCCCAAGCAGAAGTGCTCGTACGTCGAGTACTCCTGCCGGAAACTGAACTCCTTCTAGAACCTGAACTCCTTCCAGAAACTGAACTTGTGCCAGAAACTCGGATTACAACAGAGGCCCAGCAAACATGAGCGTCTTTGGGCTTGTCATGCACCGCGAACGGGCCGAGGCTCTAGCTCTAGATGCCGTTGAGTGGCTTGGAGCTCGTGGCCACGAGGTGCGCTTGCTCGCCGAGGACGCAATTGCTCTTGGCATGACCGAGTTGGGTATGCCCGCAGAGAAAATTGCCATCGGCGCAGACCTCATCATGAGCTTTGGCGGCGATGGAACCATGTTGCGTGCAGTTGAGCTCGCAACTCGAGAAGATGTTCCAGTGCTCGGGATCAACCTTGGGCAGCTGGGCTACTTGACAGAAGTTGAGCCAGCGGGTCTTCGCATGGCCATGAAGCGTTTTCTTGCAGGCTCCTACACCTTGGAAGAACGCTTGCGGGTTGAGGTCATCACTACCAGACAAGGTGGTGGAGTAGAGACACACGATGCCCTCAATGAGGTAGTCATCGAAAAATCTCAGATGGGCCGAACGGTTCGCCTTGATGTAGATCTCGATGGCCGGCCCTTCACGACTTATGTATGTGATGGTCTGATTCTTGCCACTCCAACAGGCTCAACCGCCTATGCATTCTCGGTGCGTGGACCGATCATCGACCCGCGCCATCGGGCGATCTTGATGGCACCGGTTGCAGCACACATGCTCTTTGACCGTTCACTGGTTCTGCAGCCTGACTGCAGTATCACCGTGACCGTGTCTGGGGATCGATCCGCTGGGGTTTCAGTGGATGGCCGCACGGGTGACCCGCTCTCACCGGGCGACTCTGTGTCGTGTACCGCAAGCGCACACCCTGCTCGGTTTGTCACCTTTGGTGGTCACGACTTCCACTCTGTGCTGCGTGAGAAGTTCGGCCTGACTCCTCCGTAGCGGAGCCGTCTCACGAGGCGCGCTGCTGTGGTTGCGTGCATGCTGCCGCAATGTCAGGTCTTGTGCCTGGCGGCGGGTACCAATCTCTTGGCAGTGCTTCACCTACGATCAAGGGACAATGTTGGTGGAACTCGTGGTGAAAAACCTGGGTGTCATTGAAGATGCGCGGATTCCTATGGGGCCCGGCCTGACTGCGCTGACGGGCGAAACCGGTGCAGGCAAGACGATGGTGGTCGAGGCCCTGAACCTTCTGCTCGGTGGCCGTCCTGATTCAGACCGCGTGCGCGTCGGTGCGAGCGAGGCAATCGTCGAAGGGTTATTTGCCCGAGGTGAGACTGAGTGGGTGCTACGTCGAATTTTGCCAGTCTCTGGCCGATCTCGGGCGTATATCAACGGCGAACTTGCAACTGCTGCAGCCCTTGCAGATATTGGCGCAGAACTCTTAGAGATTCATGGCCAGCATGCGCAACAAGCCTTGTTGCAACCGCGTACCCAGCGCGCTGCTCTTGATGAGTTCGCAAGCATTGATCGAACGCCCTTGCTCCGTGCCCGTCGCCAAGCGGAAGAAGCAAGGACTCGTCTTGAACAGACGGGGGGTGACGAACGTTCGCGGATGCGAGAGATCGATCTGCTTCGCTTTCAACTCGAAGAGATTGATCGAGTGGCTCCCGTGGTTGGCGAAGAACTTTTGCTTGATCAAGAACAGGATCTGCTCTCTGGTGCATTAGCGCATCAGCAAGCTGCGTTTATCGCCGTTGCTGCATTGAGCGAGGATGGTTCAGCCAATGATCTTTTAGCGCGAGCTATGAACAAGCTCGCAGATCGCTCACCCTTTGCAACTGTGTTGGCGCGGCTTCGAAACGTGGCTGCAGAGTTAGAAGATTGTGCTGCTGAATTACGTCAACTTGGTGAGTCCATAGAGCCTAATGAGGAGCGACTTGACCAAGTCCGTTCACGTCGGCAGCTGCTTGTTGAGCTTCGTCGTAAATACGGTGACTCGCTTTCGGAGGTTGTGGCATATGCCGATGAAGCCCGTGATCGCCTAGAGGACCTCACCGCTCATGATGCAACGCTCGCTGCCTATGAGGCAGAACTCGCAACTGCAGTTGCCGAACTTCAACAGGTCAGTGACGCAATCGGGAAGAAGCGCCGCGCCGCCGCACCTGAGCTTGCGGCTGCGGTTGAAGCCCACCTTGTGGGCTTAGCCCTGGCCGGAGCGAAGCTCGAGGTGAGGGTGACAGATACCGATGAACTACCCGGCGCTGGCGAGCTCGTTGAACTCAGAATTGCCGTGAACCCTGGCTCCGCAATGGGAAGCCTGAGCAAGGTCGCATCCGGAGGAGAACTCAGTCGCGTGATGTTGGCCCTACGGCTCGTGCTCTCTGACGCACCGCCCACCATGGTGTTCGATGAGGTGGATGCAGGGATCGGCGGTGAGGCAGCCCTGTGCGTTGGTCGTGCACTTGCAGAGCTCGGGGCGAACAGCCAGGTGATTGTGGTGACCCACCTTCCTCAAGTCGCTGCTTTTGCAGATGTTCAGGTGCTGGTTGCTAAGACCCAAGCCCAGGACTCAGCGCGAACCACAGCCGTGGTTCTTGATGCAGAGGGCCGAGTGATCGAACTGTCACGTATGCTCTCGGGCTCGCCCGATAGTGCTACTGCTCGAGATCATGCCTTGGAGTTGCTCAGCAGCGCCCAAAGCGAGCGCCGGGCAGATCACCCATGATCCTCCTTCTGATTTCGCTGCTCTGTGGGGTTGGCCTTGGAGCAGTTTTGTTTCGGACTCTCACCGACATGCTTCAACGGGAAGTCTTTCTTCGAACGAACTACAGGGGTCGGCCGATCCCAACAGCAGGCGGAATCGTCATTGTGTTATCCGTATTCTGTCTGACTGCCGTGCTCTCTGTTCTTGCTGCAGTCAATGTTGGCCTCCCGGCGGGTTTGATCACCTCGTGTGAACTCACCGCCCTTGCAGTGGCTGGGTTTGGCCTTCTCGGCCTTCTCGATGACTTGGCACAAGACACCGGAAGCTCTGGCTATCGAGGCCACATAAAGTCGGTGTTTGCGGGAAAGCTGACTGCAGGCTCACTGAAAATGATTGCAGGTCCGGCATTTGCGTTGGTTCTGGTGTTGCCCCTCCGGCAGAACTCGCTGCTGTGGTTATTGATCGACGGCGCAATAATTGCCCTTGCAGCGAACCTTGCAAATCTTTTTGACCGCGCTCCAGGACGTGTCACGAAGTTTTCTTGTGCGTGCTTGGCGCTCCTCGTGGTCTCGTGTGGGCTGACGGCACTGCTCGCCGACAGCTTGCAACTTCAGGCATTTACAGGGCTCATTGGTCTGTGCGTTGCAGTAGGCGCAGCCTGCGGCATGCTTCCTATGGAGCTCAAAGAGCGAGTGATGTTGGGCGATACTGGCGCAAATCCGCTCGGCGCTGCAATTGGTCTCGCAGTGGTACTCACACAGAATGCCCCCGTGAGGCTTGGCGTACTGCTTGTTGTGTTGTTTATGAACCTGCTAAGTGAGCGAGTGTCCTTTAGTGCAGTGATTGCACGAGTGGGCCCACTGCGCGCCCTAGATCAGCTTGGTCGGATGCCCACAGAACCCTGAACCTATGACCTTGGAGCGGTTTGCTCTAGCATCTATCACCGATCATGACTTGCTCAAGCACCCCCTGTCCGAAGAACCTGCAGTTCACCCAGATTTCAGAAACTGGTAACCGCGTTGTCTGAGACCACAGCCCCCGCTCAAGTGTCGATTACCGCAGTTGCCCGAGTCGACCGGCGGACCAAAGATCTTGTCAAGCGCCTCAAGCCCGGCGAGATCGCAGTCATTAACCACCGTGACCTAGACCGGGTCGCAGGAGAAGGGCTAGCCGCAGCTCAGGTAGTAGCAGTGGTGAACGCATCCCCGTCAATCTCTGGGCGTTACCCCAACGGCGGTCCAAAGCGCGTTGCAGAGGCCGGAATTGTCATTCTGGACGCCGTGGGAACCGACGTGATGGCAGAACTGTGCGACGGAGACACCATCACCATCGAAGATGGCGTCATTCTGCGCGATGGAGCAGAGATCTGTAGGGGCGAAATACTCGACCTCGTAAAGGTCGACGCCAAGATGGAACTTGCTCGAGATGCGATTGGCAACGAACTCGAAAGTTTTGCCGTCAACACCTTGGAGTACGTCGAGAAAGAAGCTCGGCTGTTGTTCGAGCCGATCGTCGTTCCAGAACTTCGCACCAACTTTGAACGCCGCCACGTGCTGATCGTCGTGCGGGGCCACGACTACAAAGAAGACCTGCGGGCACTGCGCAACTACATCGTCGAGTTTCATCCTGTTTTGGTTGGAGTGGATGGTGGGGCTGATGCGCTCCTCGATATGAAGTTCACACCCGACATGATTATCGGTGACTTCGACTCACTCTCTGAGCGGGCTTGGAACTGCGGCGCTGAACTGATTCACCACGTGCATCCCGACGGCCGCGCACCCGGCAGGGAGGAGCTTCAGGAGCAGGGTTTACCGTATAAGGAGTTCATCATTGAAGGCACCAGTGAGGATGCCGCAATGTTGCTCGCATATGAGTGCCGCGCTGAACTGATTGTGGCCGTTGGTACGCATGCAACCATGGTTGAGTTCTTGGACAAAGGTAGAGCGGGTATGTCATCGACTTTCCTGACTCGACTCCGACTTGGGCCGATGCTGATCGATGCCAAAGGTGTGAGTCAGCTTTATCAGGGCCGAGTTCGTCGCCGAGACATTCTGATGCTGGTAGCCGCCGCCCTCGTGGTCATTTTGGCAGTTGCAGTGGTCTCTGATTCCCTGCAATTGCTGCTGCGCACGGTCTGGGTTGACCTTCGAGACATCTTCTATTCCTTGACTGGACGGCTTTCTTAACATGGTGACTTTTCGTTTCTACCTCGTGTCGATTGTGGCGTTCTTTCTGGCTCTGGCCGTTGGGGTGGTGCTCGGTTCGGTACTTGACGGGGGGATTTCTGACTCGTTGAAAGATCGCTTAGCGCGAGTAGAAGCGAACCTCAACGACACCGTGGCATCCATTGACGATAAGAACACTGAGATCAAAGAGCTTCAGCAGTATGTGGATGAATCTGCACCGTTTGCGGTGGAAGGCCAACTTCTTGATACCACTGCGGTGGTTGTGGTCGAGCCAGGAGTTGAACTCGGCCCGGTTCAGGACCTAGTCCAACGAGTGCGTCAGTCGGGAGCGAGCGTCGCTGGAATCTTGGCCCTAGACCCTCGTTGGGATTTGAAAGACAAAGCGGACCGCGAGCAGTTTGCACAGATTGCAAAGTCCTCTGATATTCCTGTGCCTCAACTCCAGCGTTTAGCTTGGCAGTTGATTCTTGGCTCTGCAGCGCCTGGCTCCACAGCTACAACGAGTACAACAAGTACAACAAGTACAACAAGTACAACAGCGGCAGTTGCTGAAGATTCCAGCACAAGCGTTCCGAACACCACCGCCGTTCCCTCGCCGTTTGCAGAACTGTCGAACAACGCTGTTCTGAAGCAACTCGAAGAAGCCGGATTTTTGCAGCTACTTGATGTTGATGGAACCGATGGGGCAGGCGGGCAACTCTCTGCACTGTTTCTGGTCACGGGCACCGACTCCACGTTGGCGCGACCGGGTGCCGCGGCAGGCGAACTAGCTAGTACTGCTACCTCGCTCAATATTCCTACGGTGCTTGCAGAGGTGTTCGTTCCGCCGGCCGCTGAGCAGAAGGACCCTCAGGAGCGCGGTGATATTTTACGAGCTGCGCTAGTTGGAAAAGAAGCTGGTATCTCTACTGTGAATGATCTCGAGCTTGTCGCCGGCAGGGTCGCGTCAGTATTGGCCGCTGCAGACCTGCAAAAAGGCATCAGCGGCAACTTCGGTTATGGCCCCGGGGTAGACGGCGTGTTGCCGCAATGGATTGGCCCATGAGCGATCCGGCTGGCGGATCACGTGCAGTGACCCGTTCGGCCGCAGGGATGGGTGCGGCGGCCGCAGTCTCACGTGGCTTTGGTGGAATTCGGGTACTAGCGATCGCGGCAGTTCTTGGAACTACATATCTTGGCAACGCCTTCCAGAGTTCCAACACGGTGTCGAATGTTCTGTTTGAACTGCTCGCTGCGGGTGCACTCTCTGCGGTATTAGTTCCTACCTTTGTTGGCTACCTTGATCGCGGTGACCAAGAAGGTGCCGAACACCTAGCCGGAGAGTTGCTCGGCGTTGCGATCATTGTGCTTGGCCTAGTGGCCGTTCTTGGCATGCTCGCGGCGCCGTGGATTGCAGACCTGCTGACCGCCGCAGTCGAGGATCCATCTATTGCTAGTCAGCAGCAAGCACTCACTGCGTTTTTGTTGCTGTTCTTTATTCCTCAAGTTGTTTTGTATGGCCTCGGTGCAATTTCTACTGCCGTGCTCAATGCCAAACGAAGTTTTGTTGTGGGCGCATTGGCACCCATCGGCAACACCTTGGTGATGGTTGGGTTCTTGTTAGCCTTTCGATACGTTGCTGGCCCGGACCCCGGATTGGAACTCAGCACCAACGAAAAGCTGCTCCTTGCTTTGGGAGGAACGCTGGGCGTAGTTGCATTTGTAGCCGTACCTTCGATCGCCGTGTGGCGAAGCGGCTTTTCTCTGCGGCCACGATTTACAAGGAATCACGACGGCCTGAGAAAGGTCGTTGGACTCTCTGGTTGGGCCAGCTTGCAGCACGGATTTGCAGCCCTTTTGCTTGGAGCGGCGATTATTGCTGGGGGAGCGGTCGAGGGTGGGGTAGTTGCCTATCAGGTTGGCTGGTTCTTCTTCCTTGCACCCTACGGAATCATTGCGCAGCCAATCCATACCACGATCCTTCCTGAGTTGGTGGCCGAACATCAGGCGGGTGACACCAACGCTTTTGTCTCGTCGCTCCGTTGGGCACTCGACTCGATGTGCGTGTTGTTGTTGCCAATTAGTGCGCTGTGCGCTGCGCTTGCTGTGCCTGCAATGACTGTCCTTGCATTTGGATCAGCAAAGGACGCTCAGGGGATAGACCTTCTTGCAGCGGCACTAGCCTCGCTCGGACTCGGGCTGCTGCCCTATGGGGCGTTCTTCTTGCTAGCCCGCGCTTGGTATGTCTACGGCAATAGTCGAGTTCCTGCCCTCGCAGGCGGGTGCGCCGCCTTAGTTGGAGTGCTGTCGATGGTTGCCGCTGCCGTATTTGCAACAGGAACAAACCTGGTGCTTGCTCTTGGTTTGGCCCACAGCTTGGCGTTTCTTATTGGCTCTCTTGTTCTTGTGATTTCGCTTCGCGGCCGAACCGGAAAATGGATTCTTCCTTCGCTGCTTATCCCCTCGATGCTTGGGTCAGTCCTTGTTGGTCTGCTGGCATGGGGACTCTACGAATGGTGGGCTCCGAGCGGAAAGCTCATGGACCTTCTGGCATTGGTGGTGTTGTGTTCGCTAGCGCTTGCTCTATATGCAGCGTTTTTGCGTGTACTGGGTGTATCAATCACTCAGCGACTTCCAGGTTCAGGAGGTCTCGCCAGTGAGTGATGCGCCAGTGAGTGATGCGCCAGTGAGGGAAGTACTGATATGAGATCCAACAAGTTGAAGACCAATCTGCGCGCTGCTGCCTTGATCTGCATAGGACTGGCGGTTGTCTGCGTAGGACCTTCTGCGTCGGCTGCGAGTTCAGCCGATACGCCACTAGGCAGAGCCGAGTCTGTTCTGGTTTTTTCGGTTCCGACTCTGGCTTGGAGCGAAATCAACGCTCAGGACACTCCGGAGCTGAACGACGTTCTCAGTCAGTCAGTGATTGCAGATCTCTCGGTGCGATCTGTCACCCGTGATACCTCTGCAACGGATGGCTACACGACGCTGAACGCTGGCACGCGAGCAGAGGGTGCTCCGGAGGGCATGCTGGCGTATCTCTCGCCCGAGGGAAGCTTGGCTCAGCAGTTTGCAGTTCAAACGGGCACGCTGCCAGCGGCAGGTGAGGTCTTCAACCTTGGTCTCGTGCCGATTCTCAAGATCAACGATTCTCTGCTCTACGGATCAGAGATTGGCGCTCTCGGAACAGCTCTGAACCAAGCAGACGTGAGTCGCTCTGTCATCGCAAATGGAGACCATGACAATGGGCACGGACAAACTGTTTATCGTCGAGAAGCGAGTCTTTCAGTGATGGATGAGCACGGGATTGTTGATTCTGGAGAAGTTGGGCAGCGACTACTTGAGAGTGACGATCAGTTTCCGTTCGGTGTGCGCTACGACAACAAAGCTGTCGCAGGCGCGATGAAGGGCTTCTTGAAGCCCAACTCTGTGGTGCTTGTCGAGGCCTCCGATATGGTCCGCGCCGTTGATGCACAGCCGTTATCAACCCCACTCCAACAAGAAGCGATTCGCTCGCAGGCCCTCAGTTCCTCTGACGAGTTACTCGGACGGCTCCTGAAGAGCGTTGATCGCTCGCGAACCGCAGTGATTGTTGTTGCACCTTATGCAGTTGACGATGGAAGTTCGCTCACCGTGGTTGGTGTGCGTGCGCCACAGCTGCAGCCTGGGTTGTTGTCTTCTGGTACCACTCGCCGAGCAGGTTTTGTTCAGACTGTCGATATTGCACCGAGCATCGCATCGCTTCTGGGCGTTGCGATTCCGAGCTCGATGGAGGGGACACTCATGGAGCGAAAGGGGTCCGGTGGCACCTATGAACAGCGCACCGAGATGTTGGTCTCCGAAAATGAAGCAGCGATCTTTAGAGACTCAGTCGTGGGGCCAGCTTCAACACTTTTTGTGCTCGTTCAACTCTTGCTGTGGGTCCTTGCGATCTTTACGTTCTCTAAGTCGTCAGCCGGGCTTCGCAAGGGCGTCGAGATTGCAACTCTCGGCGTGCTGGCGTACCTGCCCGTAACATATTTGGCAGGAATCTTTCCCTTCGAACAATGGGGTAAAGCGGCCTTCTGGGCTTTTGTCGTACTCGGGTCAGCCCTCGTGGCAAGCGGTATCTATTTACTCACCCAACGATTCCTAGTCGACCCTCTCTTAGCCACACTCGGCGCAATCCTGATACTGCTCAGCGTGGACATCGTCATTGGGGGTCCGCTGCAGTTCAACACCGTCTTCGGTTACACGCCAACAGTGGCTGGACGATTTAACGGTATGGGTAATCCAGCTTTTTCGATGTTTGCAGCCTCTGCAATTATGGCGGCTGCTCTGATTGCCTATCGAGTGGGCGGCCGCCGTGGTACTTGGTTAGGAATTGCACTTCTCGGTTGGGCGGTCCTGCTCGACGGCGCTCCGTTCTGGGGTGCAGACGTGGGTGGGGCACTTGCCATGATCCCGTCGGCAGGCGTTACGGCTTGGATGTTGCTTGGGCTCAAAGTGCGCGCTCGAACTGCTGCGCTGTGGGGGAGTATCTCTGTGCTCGTGGTGATTGCACTCGGAGCGCTAGACCTGACACGCCCACCCGCAGAGCGAACCCACCTTGGCCGCTTGCTTGCAGACATTGGAACAAACGGCCTCGAGGCGCTCAACACCGTGGTGTTGCGCAAGATCGATGCCAACGTCTCGGTACTAGCAAGTTCTGTCTGGACACTCATGTTGCCCCTAGTGTTCGCCTTCATTGCGTACTTGTTCTGGAAGTCGCCATGGCGACTACACACCATTGCTGAGCGCATTCCTCAAGAGCGTGCTGCTGTTGCAGGCCTTATCACTGCAATGGTTTTAGGTTTCGCTCTCAATGACTCCGGCATTGCAGTTCCAGGGATCATGCTGGGCGTTGTCAGCGCATCGCTCATCCATTTGATGTTGCGTGTTGACGATGATCTGCCGAGAGAATCATCTGCAGCTACTGCGGATGAACATCCTCTCGAGGCCAGCAGCAGAGGATGATTCTGCAGTAACCACATAGCCTTCGTTCTCAAGCTTGTCTGGTAACCCAGGGAAGGAACCAAACCGTTGGTTGGAACGAACAACTACTGCACAGACTCGGGGGTCGCGTGCAGCCTCTGCGAGCGAATCCTCTGTATAGCGGCCCTGTTGTACGCGAAGCATGGACGGATCGACTAGGTCGTCACTGGTTCGTTTGCCAGCGCGCCACACCAAGCCGGGTTCATCGCTGAGCACCCATGCCCCCTTGGGTAGGTCCT
>CAFBMG010000054.1_pt1 | contig 10592 bp, 9 predicted proteins | sample 7268431 | NCBI WGS metagenome assembly CAFBMG01 (sample SAMEA6814054, study PRJEB35770) | freshwater metagenome | biome: Freshwater; feature: Freshwater reservoir; material: water | place: Czech Republic | collected 2017-05-23 | depth 30m m | reverse complement strand
TGCGAGCCTGACCAATCCCCGCCGATGTCATGGCAGGTCAGGACTCCACGCTGACACCACGCCAGAAAGCCACATGATTGGCGGCCTGTTTCGCAGCATCTTTCACTGCCTGCCGCCCCCAAATCGCAGATCGTGATAGGACAAAACACAGAGGTCTCCAGTCTCGTCGACCACGCGTAAGAGGGCCTTTGCAAATCCCCGGCTCTCGTCGATGAGGGGAAAGGTAATGATGATTTCGTAGTTTCGCGAGATGTAGATTGGCTTCAAAAAGCGGTAGGTATAGCCAACGAAGATGCATCCCAGCCCCGGCCACACTGTGCCAAAAAAGCGCGAGGCGACACCATTTACGATAATCCCGTGAGCTATCCGACTCTCGAAGCCGATCGACTGGGCGGCCTCATCGTCGAAGTGAATCGGATTCATGTCACTCGTGAGATAACCGTAAGCCTCAGCATCACTTGGGCTGACCGAGTGTGCCACTCTCTCTGGGGGCCGTAGGGAGTGCGAGAGGAATGCATTCATGTGTGCCGTCAAGTAGGAATGGATTGGCTCAAAATCTAACCTCACCCAGACTTTCTGAACGACGACGTTCTGCACCTGGGTAGAGATCAGCAGTCGCGGCACTCCACGTTGGGCGAAGAATCGTTGGACAAACGAAATCAAGTCTCTGTAGATACCCCGCCCTGCCGCAGCGGGCCGGACTCCGTTGAGTACAACTTCGGCTTCCTCTCCACCCTCTGCTTCCGAACATGTAACGAATGCAACTGGAACTCCAGCATCGCGAACAATCCACGCCCATCTGCCTTGTCGGCCCCTCATACAATACCCCCGAGCCCATTCGCAGTACCCCTCGAGAACATCCACATTGGACAGGACTGGATTTGACGAATAGTGATTCCGGTAGCCCTCAAAAATCTCGGTTACAAGGGAGTTAAGCACTTCGTGGTCTTCAACTCCTGCTGGCTCAAAGAGCAACTCCGGGTTCCGCGACTCAGAAGTTCCCAAGGCCCTAAGATCTGACTCGTAGTAAACGAGTACGTCGCTAATTATGTACGGTACGCCTAGCCGATCTAAGCGTGATATCTCATGCTGCTGAGAGGTGGGGAACCTCAGGATCGCTACATCAACTTTGTTGCTCACCAGCTGCTCGAAAAGTTCCCCTTCTCGAATTTCTGGGAGAGAGGCTCTGTAGATATTTAGTCCAAACCGACGACTATCGACATCCGAGTACTCCATGCGGCTCCTCAATCCTATTAGCAACAACCCAGCTAGTGGCTAGGTCACCAGATGCCTCAACATTAGCTCCCTCGAATCCAAGAATTGGCCGCTCAAAAATTCAGTCTCAGTATTTACCCTTCGCATGCGTCAATCGAATCCGGCGCGTGTCACAAGCCGGGCCGAACAGATGTGACGTTTCGAAGATGCTTGATGTTTCGCTATCTCGGGGAGTATCAGCTGCTGACTGTTAATCACTTAAGGATGTGTCGTGCTCCACGCTGCCTGTTCACACCGACTCTTCCGATGGACGCTGGAATTAGGCCCGGACTCACCCGAATCCGAGGAGGCATCTGTTGACTAGGTTGAGATATTAGCCTTGGCGAGTACTTCTATCCCGTGAGCCCAAAGAGACTGGCTGTGACCGCGATCGGTCTCGGACCGCGCCCTGTGTGTCTCGCTTCCCCTCGCTAGGTCGACATAATCGCGCCTCTGCTTAGCCGTTAACGCTTGATGCCGAGTCGTCGATTCTCACACCACGCCAAAAAGCCACATGATTTACGATCTCTTTCGCAGAATCTTTTGGCTCTCTGTAGCACCATGCAGCATCGGCGTTTTTCTTACCGTCTACAACAACTGTGAAGTAGTTGGCTGTTCCCTTCCAACTGCACACTGTGGTTTTGCTGCTCTCCTCAAGCAGTTCAGTGTTGACCGATTCCATGGGGAAATAGTGATTTCCCTCAACAATTACGGTTACATCGCTCTGAGCAATCACTGCATTGTTCCAGACTGCACGTGCCATCGACATTCCTCCAACCTCGTCGTCACTTGTAACAACACCATAGGGATTGGCTGTGTTCCAAGTAAACGGATTCGACCACGACCCCTTCTGTAGGCAAGATATGTGCATGGAGAGTTCAATTCGGCCTTGGGGCTCATATCTGGTGCTGAGCGATGAAGCTGACCACAAGGTCAAGCGAATCACTGTCGATCCAGGAATGAGGCTGAGTTATCAACGGCACTTTCGCCGCTCAGAGCATTGGTTTTTTGTTCAGGGCGAAGGAAAGTTTGTGCTTGATGACGTTGAAACGATGGTCCGCAGCGGCTCTGCAATCGACATTCCGGTCGGCAGCGCTCACCGGATCGAGAACCTGAGCGAATCAGTGCCGCTCGTGTTCATCGAGATTCAGCACGGCTCCTATTTCGGCGAAGACGACATCATTCGTTTGGACGATGACTTTGGCCGTGCAGACGAAGTAGCAGCGCAAGTGCCGGGTACTGCTCCCCGCTGACAACCGGGACTGCAATCCATATGGTGCAAGGGTCCACTCCTAGCCCATTGGAGCCCCATGCAGAACCCATTCCTAGCTCAGATACAACCTGTTTTTTCTCTGTGTAGTCGAGCGGGACTAGTTGCGCTCCTCCTAGCTGCCACCGCTTGCATGAGTTCTCAAGAACCAGGCGTGAACCCATCTCCTTCTTGGCCTGCGCAGCACATGCCGTCCACAGTCTTTCGCGGGCCTGCCCTCGTTCGGCGGCCAGTCCTACGCCTAGCGAAAACTACAACCCCCCCTTGGCAGCCAACTGCTGAAGATACGGGGCGCTCCTCTGGACCCGACCCAGGAACTTGCGAGGCAAGCAGGTCGTGCCCTGCCATTCCCAAGTAGGCACCGAATCCATTTTCCTTCCCCCTGCATCCCACTCACGGCTGCCGCTCTCACTCACGCACTCTCCGCCTACCCCACACCCCCCCCAAAAAAAATAAGACCAGCTGAACCCAGCCATTACCCATGCGGCTCGAGCCGCCAACAGCACTGGAGTAAAAATGTCCCTTCTTGATCACCAACCAGCCCTTGATCACCAATCAGCCCTCGATCAACAAACAGCCGATGATCAACAAACAGCCGATGATCAACAAACAGCCGATGATCACCAACCAGATTCAGCTCACACTGCAGACGAAGCCCCGCCCACTTGCTTGGTAGTCCGGCCTTGGTGGGATCCAGACTTAGCAGTGGCAGGGTTTGATCCGCGTAGCGCCTATGTGGAGCGCTACTGGCTTGGCGTGCTTGGCCCCTCAGTTGTGTTTCTTCTCCGGCGCCTTTCTCGCGGTCTGCAAGAGCACCCATCGGGGTTTCAGATCACGTTGGCCGATACATCTAGAGCCATTGGCCTTGGGGGTGGAATTGGTCGTCAGGCACCCATCAACCGGACCATCGATCGAGCGTGCATGTTCACCACCATGCGCCGGGTCTCTGCATCGGAGCTTCAGGTTCGAGCTCACCTGCCGCAGCTCAACCAACGCCAACTCTCTCGGCTGCCGCTGGCAGTGCGCAACTCTCACGAACGCTGGCTCGCGGAACAACAGATCCCTGGGGTGAGCAACACTGCATCAACGAAGCAGCCGCAAGCTGTCAAGCAGCTCAAAGACGCCTTGGCCCAGCACCCTTCGCCGCCACCTCGGGCGGCATAGGAATCGTTAGCTTTCGGGCGCTTCGCTCCAGGTCTCGAGCAACTGCAACAGTGTGCGCACACCAAACCCTGTTCCACCCTTGGGGTATTCGCCATCTGGCGCATCTAGAAATGCAGGCCCAGCGATATCAAGATGAACCCAAGGAGTCCCCTCTTGCACGAACTCTTGTAAGAAGAGTCCCGCTGTCATGGCTCCTCCCATTCGGCCACTACCGATGTTCTTTAGGTCTGCAACCGAGGAATCCAAGCTCTTGCGGTAATCGCTAGGTAAAGGCAATTCCCAGACGCGCTCCCCTGCCGCACCTGCTGCTTGGGCGACTTTCTCGGAAAATTCCTTGTCGTTACCCATCAAACCGGCGATCTTGGTGCCCAGGGCCACCATGCACGCGCCTGTCAACGTGGCAAGGTCTATTACTGCTGCAGGTTCTTCCTCGCACGCCAGCACTAGGGCTTCGGCAAGCACTAGGCGTCCCTCGGCATCGGTATTGAGCACTTCAACAGTGGTGCCGTTGCGCGCCGTGTAAACATCGCCAGGCCGCTGCGCCTTACCGCCGGTCATGTTGTCGGTCATCGGCGTGAACGAAATCACACGAACTGCAACCCCGAGGCTTGCTAGTGCCGTCATGGCACCAATCACAGCCGCGGCGCCCGCCATATCGCATTTCATCTCCATCATCGATTCGGCTGGCTTAAGTGAGAGGCCACCCGAATCGAAGGTGATGCCCTTGCCAACGAGTGCCACCGTCGAAGGTCCGTCCGCTAGAGAGTCAGTCAGCTCGGCTGCTGGCTCATATGTGAGCTTCAAGAACCGAGCTGGTTCCTCGGAACCTAGGTTGACTGCGATCAAACCGCCGAGACCCAAAGCGAGAATCTCATCCTCACCCATGATCTCTGCAGTTAGGCCAACCTCGCGCGCCCGTTCGGCTGCTCGATCAGCAAATACCGTGGGCGTGAGCGAGCCACCGGGCTCATTAACCAAATCTCGCGCAAAGCAGACTGCCTCGGCAGTAGCAGTCCCACGCTGCGCAGCTGATCTTGCCGCAGTGAGTTCCTCCGCAACGGCAATGGTTGCTGAATCAGTTCGGGGCTTCTCTGCAGCTTTAGGCTTGTAAATGTCAAAGCTATATGAGCCGAGAATCAACCCCTCTGTTACGGCGCGAACCCCGTCTTCAGGATCGAGTTCGGGCAGGTCAGATTGTGTAGGAAACTCAAACGCGACCTTTCGATGTGAACTCACCGATCGGGCAAACACTGCTGCGGCAGTTCGCAACTGCGCCGCCCCTGCAGAGTCCGATGGGCCGAGTCCAAGCAGAACGCGTGTGGACTCCCCGTCATTGAGTACCAAGCTTGTTCCAACTGCGCCAGTGAAGCCAGCGCGTGTTAGCGCTGCTTTTCGTACACCGGGGATCTTGCCGAGACGATCCGAACAAGCAGTAACAGCAATTGCTGTTGCGCTTGTTGGAGCGGTCTTAGCAATTTTTACTGATACGGGAGCTGACATGTTGTTTCTCCAATGAGGGCGCTTGTTGGCTAGGACTGTTGTTCATTCGGACTGTTCGGGTTCTGGTCTGCGGGCAGTGAGAGAGTCCCCCTCTTGCCATCGGGCGAGTGTCCACAACAAATCAGAGAGCCGATTCAGGTACTCCAAAGCATGAGAACCTTCGCTGGCCGCAGCCAAGCTTTGTCGTTCAGCTCGACGAACCACCGTTCGTGCAACATCAAGAAATGCTGCGACTCGATCCTCGCCGGGCACCACAAACTCTTTCGGCATCTCAAAGCGACTCGCGTAGGAATCAATCAGATCCTCAAGGTGCTTCACCATCTGCTCAGTAACTAGTGAGACTCCGGGCGTCAGCTTCTCTCGGTTCTGCGCATCAGTTGCAAGATCAGCCATCAGAACCCAGAGGTCGCGTTCGATCGAGATCAGGAGCTCGTCTAACTCTCCACCGGAACGGCAGTGAGCTCTGGCTAGGCCGATCGATGACTGCGCCTCGTCGACGTCGCCGTACGCAGTGGGTCCCGGTGCATCCTTGCGAACTCGGCCTCCGTACAGAAGGCCGGTTGTACCGTCGTCGCCTTTTCTTGTGTAGATCTTCATGGCTAGAACCCTCCGAGTGAACTCGTACCTTATCGAAGTGATGGACGAACACTGCAGCCCCCATTCGGCGCTGAGACTGCGACACAAGTAATCTGATGCGCACCATGGCATTTTCGTATCTTGAAGCAGTTCAAAACCGGGTCCTTGTCTTTGATGGAGCAGCAGGCACGTGGCTGCAATTGCATGACCTTCAGCCAGATGACTACGGATCGGAAGAGCTTGACGGCTGCCCCGAAATCCTGAACGAGTCTCGTCCGGAACTTATTCGGCAGCTTCACACCGAGTATCTAGACGCAGGCGCAGACATCATCGAGACCAATACCTTCGGGGGCATGCGCGCCACGCTGAACGAATACGGCCTCGGGGATCGCACCGAAGAACTCAATGAGATGGCAGCGCTTATCGCTCGTCAAGCCGCCGATGATTATTCGACTCCCGAGAAACCTCGATTTGTCGCAGGTTCGATTGGGCCTGGCACCCGCTTTGCCTCACTTGGCCACGTTCGATACGAGGAATTGCGAGATCAGATTGCCGAGCAGTCTCGGGGGCTCATCCGCGGCGGTGTCGATGTTCTGCTTCTAGAAACACAGTTCGATCTTCTAGGTATCAAGGCAGGTATGAACGGCTGCCGCGATGCCATGCGGGAAGTCGGTCGTGAGGTTCCGATTCAGGTTCAGGTAACTATTGAGCTGACAGGTCGGATGCTGCCAGGAACAGAGATCGGTGCCGCTCTCGTGGCGCTAGACGCTATGAAACCCGACGTGATTGGCATTAACTGCGCAACGGGACCAGAGGAGATGAGCGAGCACATTCGCCACCTGTCGCAGCATTCGCGCATCCCAATCTCGGTTCTTCCCAATGCTGGCCTGCCGTCAGTTGTGGACGGACATATGCATTACGACCTGTCGGCTGAGCAGTTCGTTGAGTTTCACAAAAGGTTCGTCACCGAGTTTGGCGTCACCATCGTCGGCGGCTGCTGTGGAACCACGCCCGAGTACATTCGGCAACTCGCAGAGGCCGTGAAAGACTTGCAACCGCTGCAGCGGACGCCCGTATTTGAGCACGGAGTTGCATCGATCTACTCGCCAGTCTCACTTGGAAGCGAGGACGACTCTGCCACCAATCTGCTGCTGATTGGGGAGCGAACAAATGCCAACGGTTCCAAGAAGTTCCGTGAGGCCATGCTCGATACTGACTGGGACACCTGCGTGGCAATGGCCAAAGAGCAGGTGAAAGAGGGCTCGCACATTATTGATGTGTGCGTTGATTACGTGGGCCGCGACGGCGCTGGCGACATGGACGAGATAGCTCAGCGGTTTGCAACCCAAGCCTCTGTTCCATTGGTCCTTGACTCAACCGAGCCAGAGGTCCTCGAAGCAGGCCTTCGTTGGCTCGGCGGCCGCGCCATTCTCAACTCGGCAAATCTCGAAGACTCCGACGCTGAAGGATCTCGCGCAGACAAGGTCTTTAAACTGGCCCAAGAGTTTGGTGCAGCCGTGATCTGCCTTCTGATCGACGAGGACGGCCAAGCCAGAGACGTTGAGTGGAAGATGCGCGTTGCGCACCGAATCCATGATCTTGCAGTGGGCCGCTACGGCCTAGAGCCTCAGGATCTGATTTTTGATGCGCTCACCTTCCCACTGTCAACCGGTGACGATGACCTTCGTAAAGACGCAATCGCCACCATCGAGGCCATCCGGCGAATCAAGACTGAACTCCCCGGAGTGAGCACAACTCTTGGCCTGTCGAATGTGAGTTTCGGCCTGAAGCCAGCAGCTCGCCACGTGCTCAACAGTGTGTTCTTGGCCGAGTGCACCAAGGCCGGTTTGGACTCAGCAATCGTGCATGCCGCCAAGATTTTGCCACTCAGTCGAATCCCACAAGAACAGCGTGACGTGTGTCTTGACCTGATCTGGGATCGACGCGGTACCCAGGGTCTACTCGCTGATGGCGATGAGAAGTATGACCCCTTGATGAAGCTGCTAGAGATTTTTGCTGACGTGCAGACAACAGCAGTGGTTGTTGAGGACCGAACTGATTGGACCATCGATCACAGGCTTTCGCAGCGCATCATCGACGGTGACCGGGACGGACTCATTCCTGACCTAGAGACTGCACTGGCAGAGGGCTATACCCCGCTTCAGATCATCAACGATGTGCTACTCGCTGGCATGAAGGTGGTAGGTGAACTTTTCGCCTCTGGCGAAATGCAGCTGCCTTTCGTTCTGCAATCAGCAGAGACTATGAAAACTGCAGTTGCCTTCTTGGAGCCGATGATGGAACGGGCCGAGGGCGAAACCGGTAAAGGTCGAATCGTGCTGGCCACGGTGAAGGGCGACGTTCACGATATTGGCAAAAACCTCGTCGATATCATCTTGACGAATAACGGCTACGAGGTACACAACCTTGGGATCAAGATCTCTATCACCGAGATGATCGACAAGGCGCTCGAGATCAAAGCTGATGCAATTGGCATGTCTGGCCTTTTGGTGAAGTCCACGCTCATCATGCGAGACAACCTTGCCGAGTTGAATAGCCGCGGCTTGCAAGACATTCCCGTGCTGCTCGGGGGCGCTGCACTGACCCGAACCTATGTAGAACGAGACCTACGAGAGGTCTATGAAGGGCGGCTGTTCTACGGCAAGGATGCCTTCGAAGGCTTACGCGTCATGGATCGCCTTGGAGAGATCCGCATCGGCAAGCTGGATGTAGACGATGGGATGGTTCCCACCGAGAAGGAACTGCACCGGCACCGCGTTGCAGACGAACCGGCAGAACTTGTGGAGATTCCGTCGCGCTCCCCCGAGGCAACGATGGATAACGAAATCTTCGTTCCGCCATTTCTCGGCTCAAAGGTGATCAAAGGAATCTCCCTTGATGACATTGCCGCCTACATCAACGAGACCGCCTTGTTCCGCAATCAGTGGCAGTTCCGGCCAGAAGTGCTACCCGACGGGAGCAAGGAAACCGACGAGCAGTTTAAGGATCGCATCAGGCCCACTCTGCGAGAGCAGCTTGCCGAGGCCAAAGAACAAGGCCTGCTCATTCCTCAGGTGGTGTACGGCTTTTACGCGGTGAATGCCGACGGTAATGACCTTGTGGTGTTTACCGACGAGACTCGCACCTCCGAACTCATGCGGTTTAGCTATCCGCGGCAATCAGTAGAGCCCTTCTTGTGCATCTCCGATTTCTTCCGACCGATCGACTCTGGAGAGGCTGACTACGCAGCGTTTCATATCGTGACCATGGGCGCAGCAGTATCGGAACGAGCAGCAGAGCTCTTTGCAGAAAACCGCTACCAGGAGTACCTGCTACTGCACGGACTCGGAGTGGAGATGGCCGAGGCGCTCGCCGAATTTTGGCATCGACGCATTCGAGAGGAGTGGGGCTTTGCAGATCAAGACCCTGAGCCAATCGTTGGCAGTCCAACCCAAGTTGCACTGGCAGGACTGTTCCGCCAGAAATACCGAAGCGGACGATACTCATGGGGTTACCCGGCATGTCCTGATCTGGAAGACAACGAAAAAGTTGCGCTGCTCTTGGAGTCCAGTCGCATCGGCGTTGAGTGCACCGAGGAAACCAGCTTTCAGTACCAACCGGAGCAAACTACCTCGGCTCTGATTTGCCATCATCCACGCGCTAAATACTTCGTAGCCAAGTAGCCTCATCAGTTCATGCACATTCTTGTCACAGGCTGCGCTGGCTTCATTGGAAGCCACACCACCGAGCGTTTACTGCGAGACGGTCACACGGTTCGTGGGGTTGACTGCTTCACCGATAATTATGATCCGGCGCTCAAGCGTGCTTCTCTGCGCGACGCAACTGCCAACCCGGGTTTTGAGCTCATCGAGGCCGACCTCGTTTCTGCAGACCCGCATGCGCTGCTGCAGGGGATTGATGCTGTCTTGCATCTTGCAGGTCAGCCCGGAGTGCGAGACTCCTGGGCGAGTGGTTTTGAGATCTACGTGCAGCGCAATATCACTGCCACGCAGCGACTCCTTGAAGCAGCAAAGTCAACCAATATTTCTAGGTTTGCAGCCGCCTCAAGTTCCTCCGTCTATGGAAACGCCGAGACCTACCCAACGACTGAACTTGCCGTTCCCCAACCTGTGAGCCCCTACGGGGTCACCAAGCTGGCGGCTGAGCATCTGTGCACGTTGTATGCAAAGAACTTCGGTGTGCCGACGGTTTCACTTCGGTACTTCACCGTCTACGGACCTCGCCAGCGACCAGATATGGCACTGCGGCGGATGATCGACCTGTCACTTGCTGGAAAAGCATTCCCGCTCTTTGGCGATGGCAGCGTGAGTCGAAGCTTTACCTACATCGATGACGTAGTCGAGGCCAATCTGGCAGCGCTGCTGAGCGAGTCTCCGAGCGGCAGCGTGTGCAATATTGCAAATGAGTCCACTGCGTCGATGACCGAACTTATTGCTTTAGTGGGCGATGCGCTGGGCCAACCAGTTCAGCTTGACCAATTGCCCGCAGCAGCCGGAGATGCCCAACGCACTGGCGGATCATCAGCACTAGCTGCGGAACTGCTCGGCTGGTCGCCATCTACATCGCTCGAATCAGGCGTGCTTCAGATGGTGACTTGGTGCCGAGATGAAGCTGAGCTTGCGCAGCGCTGAACAGTACAGCCGGCTATCCGTTCAGCCAGCCAGCCAGTCGTCAGGGCAGCCAGCCATCAGCACAGCCAGCCATCAGCACAACAAGCCCGCTTGCTAACTCACTTGACTAGTTCACGTCTAAAGAGTCCAAGCGCACCCCACAGGTCACTGTTGGTGGTTGCATCGTCATAGATGCT
>CAFBMG010000050.1_pt1 | contig 11213 bp, 10 predicted proteins | sample 7268431 | NCBI WGS metagenome assembly CAFBMG01 (sample SAMEA6814054, study PRJEB35770) | freshwater metagenome | biome: Freshwater; feature: Freshwater reservoir; material: water | place: Czech Republic | collected 2017-05-23 | depth 30m m | reverse complement strand
TTGTTGTGATCCCGGGCGATGTGTTGTTCTTGCGAGGGTCTCCTGCGGGAATTGTGCGCCTGCACGAACTCGCAGCGGCCCCGACCTGGGACCCACCGTTGAGCGCCCCAGCCGGAGCACTCACAGACCTTGACCGCGCCGTTGATGTGCTCGTCGAGATGAAGAACACATCTGAAGCAGCCGTTGGGCTTGCCTACTCAGCGTTGGCACTTCGAGACAATGGCCTTGCCACACAGGTGCGACATTTAGCTGAACGCCTTGATGAGATGAAAGACCATCTTCAGCTCTGGGTGCTACGAGCTGCCAAGAAAGATGTAGATCCAGCTCCGCTGCGCGGCTTGCTCCAACTGGCCTCAGCGGCAGAGGAACTAGGGGATCAAGCGGCGCAAATGGTGTGGCTGATTACCGACGATCGAGGATTTCATCCGATTGTGAAGCTCGCTCTCGGCGAAGCAGACGTTGTCGCAACACAGGTCCCAGTAGCAGCTGATTCAGCAGTAGCGGACTGCAGCTTGGCCGAACTGCAACTCGATATTGAGCCCGGTTTTCATGTGCTCGCGGTGAGGCGTGATCATCGTTACATCTATCGACCTCGTGGATCGGTCGTTATCCAACCACTTGATGAACTCATCGCGTCTGGTCCGCAAGAGGGCCGAACGCGTTTGGCCGAGCTGTGCGGATGGGCTGTGGTGGAAGACGAGGACGACCCAACTGGGGAGTTCGCCCTGGTGCCGCTTTCCAAATCACGCAGCGGAGCGTCTCGCTGATTTGCACGAGGCCTCGCTAGTTCGTGGCCTGTCTGAAAACCGCCAGACTGCCCACTAACCTGAACAGCGTGACTGCCTCCGATCAGCTTCGACTCCTCACTGTTCATGCTCACCCCGATGACGAGTCATCCAAAGGTGCACCGAGTATCGCCAAATACCGCTCAGAGGGAATCTTGGCCACTCTGGTGTGCTGTACCGGGGGCGAGGCTGGAGACATTCTGAACCCGGCGATGGATCGCCCAGAGGTTCGCGACAACCTAGCGAAGGTACGAGTAGCAGAACTCAACACAGCGGCTGAAATAATCGGCTACGAGACTGTAGAAATGCTCGGGTATCACGACTCGGGCATGGCCGACAGTGAGACAAATGCTCGGCCAGACAATTTTTGGAACGCGCCCCTTGATGAAGCAGTGGAGCGACTCGTTCGGATCATTCGTCGAGATCGACCGCAGGTCATTGTTACCTACGGAGATGATCAGCAGCATTATGCGCACCCGGATCATCTCAAGGTTCATGAGATCACCTTGCCCGCTTTTGCCCGTGCTGGTGACGCTGAGTGGTATACCGACGCCGGCGAGCCGTGGCAGCCGCTCAAGCTGTATTACACCGAATGGTCGAAGGAGCGAATTCAAGCCTTGCACGGCAAGTATGTGGAACTTGGCCTTGAGTCCCCATTTGGTGGCGAGTGGATCGAACGGATTGAGGCCATGGAATCAGCCGACCGAATTACCACTCGCGTCGAAATCTCCGAGTTCTATGAGGTGAGAGAGCAGGGTCTGCTAGCTCATGCAACACAGGTTGACCCAAACGAGAAATTCTGGTTTGGGCTACCCACCGAGGTAGCCCGGAGCGTGCATCCGTTTGACGATTATGTGCTCGCTCAGTCGCTCGTAGAGTCTGAGTTGCCAGAGAGCGACTTATTTGCTGGCATCCCGGGGCGCCAGTGACCGCGTGAATTCGCCACACCTCCCGGAAGTGTCAGAGCCGCAGCTTTCAGGTGCTGAGCTTCGAGTTTGGGAGCTGAGCCAACTCGCTGCACTGGTATCTCTCTGTGATGTTGGCATTGATCTGGTCTCACTGACTGAAGACGATCTTGAGATGTGTTTTCCTTCGGATGACGCTCCGTTGAGGGCTGTATTCGGAACAGCCGATGGCACGGCCTGCGTGGTTCTGCGGATTCTTGACGAGGAGGTCCTCGGTTCTGTGGGTAAGGCTCGCTCGGGTCGCGTCGAACTTGTGGTGACCCATCCCAGCCGGCGGCGCCGAGGACTTGCACGCTCGCTGATTCAAGCGGGTGAAGGATGGGCACGGGATCACGGCGCACACGAGATTCGCATTGGCGGCGAGGGCACAGTGGGCCTTTTTAGTGGAGTGGACCTGCGGTGGACCGCTGCGCTCTGCCTAGCTGAGTCTCTTGAGTATGAGTCCGAGGGACTGATAGTTGACTTTGTCTGCCCTACGGTGCAGACCGCTCGGCTGCCAAGCCCGCCCGGCGTTCAGGTCGCTCGCGTCGAGTCCGAGGAGCAGATTCAAGATGTCTTGCAATTTGTTCAGCGGAATGCTCCCTCAGATCTCGAGAGCTTCGACAGAGCAACAAGCGCAGGAACATCGGTGCTCGCTCAGCGCTCTGCTGGGCGCGACATCTTGGGGGTAGCAGCGCATTCGGTTGGTCGCCTCGGTGTGATCGGCCCCGTTGTGTTGGCAGCAACCTGGGACAGACGCGTGGCTCCTGATGTTGAGCATGCTGATCAGGCTCAACTTCTTGCAGCACTCCTCGGCGTGATCCGCGCCGACTTGTCTATCGCCGGCATGAAGTCGGCCGAAATTCTGGGTGGGTCGCTGCTCTCGCCACTTGTGGCTGCATGCGACGCACGTTCAGGGCGTGTCTCGCAGATCTACTCTCGAGACCTCACGATGCTCAGACCGAGCTAGCGTCACCCCTGTGAGCTCCCTTGTAGAACAACTCGGATATGCCCCCGATGCCCGCCTACTCATTATCAATTGTGACGATCTAGGCATGTGCCACTCGGCAAATGAGGGGGTCTACCGAGCACTTCGCAACGGAATGGCAACCTCTGCAACGTTGATGGTGCCCTGCCCGTGGGCAAGAGAGGCCGCATCGAACTACCAAGGTGAGGACATCGGCGTTCACCTGACGCTCAACTCGGAGTTTGAGCTCTACCGATGGGGGCCCGTCACCCAAGCGCCCTCGTTGCTTGGTGGTGGAGGCGGTTTTCCACGCACGATTCTTGATGTTTGGGACCACGCCGACCTAGATGAGGTGCACCGAGAACTACGTGCCCAGATTGAGCGGGCCATTGAGTGGGGCATTGATGTGACTCACTTGGATTCGCATATGGGCACCTTGCAGCTACGCCCCGAATTCTTTGATGTGTACCTAAACCTCGCCATGGAGTTTGACCTACCCATTCGGCTGTCGGGGACTGACACTCAAGAGCAGGTTGGGTTCCCATTTCGGGATCTGGCAGCAGACGAGGGAATTTTGACCGTAGACACGCTGGTGTTCTATTCGGGAGTCAGCGCTCGTGCCCCCTTCGAAGAGGTTCTTGCCGATCTGCCGAGCGGAGTGACTGAGATTTATATGCACCCCGCTACAGATCATGCAGAGCTGCGTGCTTGCGCCCCTGATGCCTCCGGACGCGTTGATGACCTGGTAGTGCTCACCGAGGACCACGCAATCAGGGACAAAGTTGAGGCTTCGCAGGCCGTGCTCATCGGCTGGAGAGAACTGCGCGACCTGCAGCGCAGCGCTGCTACTCCTCAAACGGCTTAGGGCAGGCTGACCACAAACCGACACCTTGATTGCGTGCGGTAGTTGCAGCCGATCGAAACTCCTCCACATGAGCAACGTTCGGCGGGAATGTGTATTGGTTGGCAAACCCTGCGGTGACAAGTTCTAGGTTGAGAAAGAGCCCATCTTGAGCTCGGTAGACGTAGGCGAGCAGTCGACCGTACTTATCGCGCGGTTCTACATCTCTGACGAGTTGTACGGCCGTACCCGGCTTGAGCAGTGTGGCTAGATGTTTGGAAGCTTCCTTACCGAAGCACATCACCGGCTTTGTTGGGTGAACGCTCTCTGGAGTGTTGATACCAATGAGACGGACCCGCTCTTCAACCCCATCGGCAGTCACAACAATGGTGTCACCATCTACTACTCGAGTGACCGTTGCATTGGCTTTGAGTTTGTTTTGGGCTGCAGTATCTGTGTCTTGGGAGCAGCCAGCGAAAGCGAAGACAGCGAGACTACAAACTGTGCAGAGCCCCACCACGAGCAGCCGAAATGAAGCGCTTCGACCCTCGTTCGGTGCAGCCACGAGGAGTCAGACGCGTTGGATGATGGTGCCAGTGCCAAGGCCGCCACCGCAGCACATGCTGATGAGTGCGTTTGTACCATCAGTGCGCTCTAGTTCATTGAGCGCCTTGGTCATGAGGACGGCTCCTGTGGCGCCAAGAGGGTGACCCAGTGCAATGGCCCCGCCATTTGGATTGGTCCGATCAAGGTCTGCGTTGAGTTCCTTGGCCCATGCAAGCACTACCGAGGCAAAGGCCTCGTTGATCTCGAACAAGTCAAAATCTGTGATCTGCATGTGGGTGCGGCTGAGCAACCGCCGAGTGGCCTCAATCGGCCCGGTGAGCATCAGGACAGGATCGACTCCAACCATGCAGGAATCGACCACCTTTGCTCGAGCAGTAAGCCCAAGAGAGGAGGCCTTTTCTGCAGACATGATGAGCACTGCGGCTGCGCCGTCTGAGATTTGTGAGGCAGATCCTGCAGTATGCACGCCGTCTTCTCGGGCGATGGGTTTGAGCGAACCCAACTTCTCTAGCGTGGTTTCCCTCAGTCCCTCGTCTTGTGTGCGGGTTGAGGTGGTGCCCGTGGGGTTGCCGTCTTCGTCTAGGTCGGGTGCGTGCACCGGAACGATCTGCGACTCGAAGCGACCTTCCTGCCAAGCAGTAGCGGCTCGTTGCTGCGAACTCAGCCCGAACTCATCGCAGTCTTGGCGGCTGATGCCCCAAGCATCTGCAATTCGTTCGGCGCCCTCAAACTGCGAGGTGAACTCAAGACTTTCGAAGTAGGACTTCGGGATGGGTACGCCGAGGCCTAGCTTCTTAGAGCTATTTGAACCAATAGGAACACGGCTCATGGACTCAACGCCGCAGGCAATTGCAACATCAACCACGCCAGAGGCAACTAAGGCCGTGGCAAAACTAGTGGCCTGCTGAGAGGAACCACATTGAGTATCGATAGTTGTAGCGGCCACCGTCAGCGGTAGCCCAGCACTCAGCCAAGCGGTGCGGGTGAGATTGAAGGACTGCTGCCCAACTTGGCTCACGCAGCCGCCGACTAGTTGATCTACCTCAGCCGGATCGATTCCTGTTCTAGAAACGAGTTCGGCGAGCACACCTGCGAGTAGATCTGCGGGGTGGACCGAGGCGAGGCCGCCGTTACGGCGTCCGATCGGTGTGCGGACTGCATCGATGATCACAACTTCAGACATGTTTGAATCTTAGAGGGCTTGGCCGTGTTGACGGCACTGGGAATGAAGGGGGTGGGAAGCGGCGGAGATTGGGCTTGGCGAAACTGCAAGCGCGAGTTGTTAGGCAGCTGATCTTGAAGCGTCCGAAGCAGAGTCCTCAGATGAGAGTTGGCGTGGCTGCTGGGGAGCGGAGGCGACCAGCGCTAGCCTGCGGGCCGCATCTGACAGCTTTAAGAGTTCTTGCTCTCGCTCGGCAAGCCGCACTGCTTCACGTTCGGCAACACGTCGATTGGCCTCGGAGAGTGCGGCTCGTGCTTGCTGCAGGCCAATGCGAGCACTCTGTTTGGTGTGATTATCGATGCGGGCTACAGGCTTGTGTACGATCCGCAGAGTCAGCTGCTGTGTCATGAAAACAGTATGAGTTGTAGGTGTGACACTGACAACGGGTAGCAGTCCCCGGTCGTGAGGAGACCAAAACTCTCGCGAGTTTCTGGTCTCTCAGCAGGGAGCTGCGTTTGCCACTAGTGGCCAAGGCCGTGTGCGTTCTAGAGCTAGTCCGAGGTCAAGAACCAAAGCATCCTCATGATGACGACTAGCAATCTGCATACCGACTGGCAAGCCATCAAGCTGCCCAATCGGCACCGAGAGCGAAGGGTTACCAACGATGTTGTAAGGAATGGTGAGTGCACCGTTATTCTCGGGTCCCACTGGTTGCCCAGCGACCTCGAGATGCAGCGTTGTTTCTGCGGGAAAAGCAACATCGGGGTTCGTTGCACTAAAGATGAAGTCCACCTGGTCGAAGGCACTAGCGACTGCTTCATTGGCTGCAGTCCGAGCCGTTTCCGAGCGGGCCATCATGGCCAGCGAGTATTTCCGTTCGGCGATACTCATACCGAACGCAATCTCTGGAGTCAGTTGGTCCTTGCACTCGGGCCAGAGGCCCTCAAGGTCTGCATAGAGCCCAGACAGGTTTCCAAGAGCCCATTCAAACCCCATCGATGGGAACGCCAGATCGACGTGAACGATCTCTAGCCCGACCTCGTCTGCGAGCAGGCGACCAGCCTCATTGACGAGCTCGGTCACTGCAGGGTTGACCACGGCTGATCCAAGGTCCGAAACGATGGCCACTTTGCGCCCTCGCAAGGCGCCAAGGTGCGAACCAAGGTGATGTTCCCAGCCAGAGACCTTTGGTAGGGAGTATGGGTCTCGCGAATCGTAGCCAGCAGTGACATCGAAGTAGCGGGTGATATCACGAATCGATCGGCACATCACTCCTAGCACCACCGTCATGGGGTGAATGAGCGCTTTGGGCCCGCGTGGGATTCGCCCGGCGGTTCCCTTCATGCCAGGCAGGCCATTGAAACCTGCAGGGATACGAATCGATCCGCCGCCATCGCCGCCTGTTGCCATCGTGAGCAGCCCGCCAGCCACAGCAGCAGAGCTTCCCCCGGATGAGCCTCCGGCAGTTCGGTCAAGCTGCCATGGGTTGCGGGTGACGCCGTTAAGTTTGGTGACACTTACGTTGAGTCCACCAAACTCAGAGGCTGTCGTCAGGCCGACGGGGATGACACCACCGAGCATTTCAGCGCGCTCAAGCATGGTCTCGGTGCGGTCAGAGACTCTGTCGGCAAACACGAGCGATGCCTCGGTATCTGGCCAGCCCTTGTAGTGGCTCAACTCCTTGATACCAAAGGGCACTCCGCCAAACGGCTTCCCGAGGTCTGCAACGGCTGCCTGAGCGCGTGCAGACTCCGCTGCGACATAGGAGAACGAGTTCAGTTCACTGTTCTCAATTGCAGTGAGGGTTGCCTCAAGTTCTTCTGCGGGAGAGTGATCCCCTGCACGGAATGCATCCACAAGCGAACATGCATCCCCGAGCCATGGACTATCTGTCATGATTTCCCCCTGATCAGAGCGACTACTGACGAACTGCCCGGCAGTGCTGTGCTCTTTTGAGCAGGGCCGAGTGACTACATCGTAGGAAGCTTGGCTGTCAGAGGCGAACTGTGCCCGAAGACCTGCTCGGATACTCGTATCAATGTCGGCAGTGAGGTCTCTGCCCAATACTCTGTAGCTATGGATGCTGCGGAGTTTTTGGGACTCACACCTACACACAACCCTTCTCGCTGGTTCTTGCCGATCACTGATGGGATTGCAACGAGGGAGCGGTTCATGTTTGGTGGCTGCGGCCTCGGAGCAGCAGTCTCGGCGATGGAGTCTGTTTGCGAACGCCCCGTCGTGTGGGCAACTGCGCAGTACCTCTCGTTCGCCATGGTGGGAGACATCATGGACCTTGACGTCACAGTTGCAGTTGCGGGCAAGCGAACAAGTCAGGCTCGCGCCGTTGGTCGCGTTGGCGACCGAGAGATCCTCACAGTCAACGCTGCCCTTGGATCGAAAGACATCAAGATTGACGAGCAGTGGCGAACGATGCCAGAGGTTCCCAACCCCGATGATTGCCCCTTGCGAAGCGACATGGTCGCAGACAGCGAGTCAATCATGGGTCGGCTGAACATCCGATTGGCGCTCGGCTCGCCTTGGGACGAGATCGATGGCAATCCAGTACCGCGGGGTCGTTCGGCACTGTGGGTACAGACTCCTGACATCGACATGTCTGCTGCTGGTCTAGCAATTTTGGGAGATTATTTGCCCTTTGGGATTGCCCAAGCGACGGGTCGCTGGGTGCCATCGAACAGCTTGGACAACACGATTCGGGTGCAGCGACTCAAGCCCACAAACTGGGTTCTGTGTGATATTCGCGTGGATGGAGTGAACAACGGCTTCGGCCACGGTTCAGTATTTTTGTGGGCCCAAGACGGCACGCTGCTGGCAACGGCTAGTCAAAGTGCAGTGCTGCATAGCCCGCGCAGCTAAGGCAGCGCTAAGCAAGGGGGCAGTCGCTGCCCAAAGGAAGTTGCCGTACCGGTGAGCGCGGCCGCGTAGGGTGAGCAAATGTCTATTTCCTCAGAGGCCGCTCCTTCCACCCAACCAGCACTTCGTGTGCTGCCGCCCGGTCGACGCTATGGAATGACCATCCCGTTTGACGGGGTAGCGCTTGGCGAGCAGAAAGACTGGATTCTTGAACTAGCTGACTTGGGCTACACCGACGTGTGGTCATCCGAGGCGAACGGTGCAGACGCGTTCACCCCTTTGGCGCTAGCTGCCGCTTGGGCGCCAACGCTTCGCCTGGGAACAGCGATTGTTCCCGCGTACACAAGGGGGCCAGCATTGCTCGCCCAGTCAGTTGCATCACTTGCCGACGCCGCGCCGGGCAGATTTGTGTTCGGCATCGGAACATCCTCGAACGTGATTGTTGAAAAGTGGAACGGAATCCCGTTCGAGGAGCCGTATCGCCAAGTCAAAGACATGGTTCGCTTCTTGCGTTTAGCTATGGCCGGAGAAAAGATGACGGGCCGATTCGGCGCCTCAGATGTCAAAGGCTTTCGTCTGGGGATTCGACCGTCGCAACAGCCGCCGATTTTGATTGCTGCGCTTCGAGAGGGCATGTTGCGCCTAGCCGCCACGGAGGGTGACGGGGCAATTATCAACTGGCTCTCTGCCGAGGATGTTTCAACCGTGGCCCCGATTGTGCAGACCGCTGGCGGCGGCACAGTAGCGGCCCCCACGAAGGAGGTGGTGGCACGAATCTTTGTTGCCCCCACTACGGACCGAGATGCAGTCCTTGCAATGGGTCGTTACGCGATTGCGGCATACCTGACGGTTCCGGTGTATGCGGCATTCCACGACTGGCTTGGTCGAGGCGAACAGCTTGCAGAGATGTGGCGACTCTGGGGTGAGGGCGATCGTCAAGGTGCGCTAGCAGCGATTCCTGACTCTCTAGTTGATGAACTCATCATCTCTGGAAGCCCCGAGCATTGCCGTGAGCAGATTGGTCGGTACGTGGCCAACGGGGTCACCACACCAGCGATAGCGCTTCTCCCGTTCGGCTACGACCAGCGCCAGGCCATTCGAGACCTTGCGCCGAGATAGGCAGTTTCTACTGGGCTGCAGTTTCTACTGGGCTGCAGTTTCTACTGGGCTGTAATTTCTACTGGGCTGCTGAATGCTTGGCACGTAAGAGGGCTTTGTCTACCTTGCCCGAGGCATTTACGGGAAGCTCAGCCACAACGACTACCACCCGCGGTCGCTTGAACCCTGCAATCTTGTCTTTGGTCCAAGCAATGAGTTCTGCAGTATCAAGAGCAGTGTCTGGCGTTGCAACCACGACTGCGCATACAACTTCGCCCCAGTGGTCATCGGGAAGGCCGATAATTGCAACCTGTGCCACTTGCGGGTGTGTGCTCAGCAGGTCTTCGACCTCTCGAGACGCAATGTTTTCTCCACCCGAAATGATCAAATCCTTCTTGCGGTCAACGATGTAGAGATAGCCGTCGGCATCGATCAGGCCAATGTCGCCGGTCTTCAACCACGGCCCGTGCCGCGAGTCAGCCGTTGCTTCTTCTGCTCGGAAGTAGCCCTCGCAGAGTTGGTCACCCCGCACCAAAATTTCTCCAGGTTCCCCTACTGGTAGTTCCGCTCCTTGGTCATCAGCAATACGCAGCGCAACGAGCGGGCCGGGTCGGCCAGCGGCAGCGAGCAGTTGCGGATGCGTGTCGGCTGCCCGACGGTGGCTCTCTGGGTCAAGAAAAACTGCGTTCCCACTCAGTTCAGTCATGCCGTACCCCTGCGCTAACCCACAGTCAGGAAGCTCTCTCAGGACCCTGCGCAAGAGGTCGAGCGGCATAGCCGATGCCCCATAGGAGATCTGGCGAAGCGAAGAAAGATCGGTGTTGGCCCTCTCTGGGTGATCAAGCAGCATCGACAACATGGTGGGTGCAAGCGAACAGGTGGATACTCGCTGACTCTCAATCAGACGAAGGACTTCTCCTGCATCGAAGCGGGGGAGCAGTACCACTGGCCGGCGGCGAAGATGCGCGTGCAACACGTTGTATGCGGCGACATGAAAGAGTGGAAACGGAAACAGGTAGACGTCCTCGGCCGACATCGGTCGAGCAAGGGCTGTGTTTTGGATTGCCGCGAGCAGGCTTCGATGGCTGAGCAGGGCACCCTTGGCCTTGCCAGTGGTGCCAGAGGTGTGAATCAGCCAAGCCGGTGCCGCTGGATTCATCCCTTTTTGTTTTGGTGCGAACGGTTGGGCAGGCTCATCGCTCGGGCTTGAGGCTGTGGTGTCTCGTGGCGGCTCAGCAAGGCCCAGTTGTTCTGCCGCAGCGGTGCTCGCTGCTGAATGGATTCCGTTCATGCAGACCACTGATCGCAGGGACGGGCAGTTGGGAAGTTCAGCGACCAGCCGATCAAGTTGTTGCCTGCTCGCTAAGAGCATGACTGCTTCGGTTGTCTGAAGCATCTCGATGAGTTCCGAAACGCTGTGTCTTGTGTTGCCGAGAGTTGCAACGGCACCTGCTGCGGGCAGGCCGTAGAGCGCCATGAGCAGCACGGGGCAATTATCCGAAATAATCGCTACACGATCTCCAGGTTCGGTGAGCTCCGCGATGCCTGCTGCAAAGACCTGAACCTCGCGAAGCAGTTCAGCGAATGTCCAGCGCCGCTCAGCAGCAATGAGCGCCAAACCATCTGGCGCTTCGGCTGCTGCAAATTCAAGAATCTCGTGAAGTAGCACCCTGTTCTCCTAGGTGCCGCTGATCTGAGCCTGAAGTCGGCGCATTGCTCCGAGCCAGCGCTCGCGATTGCCTGCGCGGGCCTGTTCATAAGCGGCGACTTCCTCATGAGGCAGAATCAGGAATTGCTCGGTATCGATCGCAGCAACAACGCATTCGGCAACTTCGCTTGGTTCCAAAATGCGTTGCGCCCGAACCACTGCCAAAGCAACAGCATCTTGTGAGGGGTTGCCAGGATCGGAGGTCGTAGCAGCGGCGCTCTGCATCTCGGGAAAGAGCAACGGGGTCCGAACCCCCTGCGGGCACAGGCA
>CAFBMG010000049.1_pt1 | contig 11435 bp, 9 predicted proteins | sample 7268431 | NCBI WGS metagenome assembly CAFBMG01 (sample SAMEA6814054, study PRJEB35770) | freshwater metagenome | biome: Freshwater; feature: Freshwater reservoir; material: water | place: Czech Republic | collected 2017-05-23 | depth 30m m | reverse complement strand
CCCCCGGAGGAGCTCCGTGCTCGGAGCGCTGTGCGCGATTCAGGGTCTGGACGGCCGACCAAGAAGGACCGTCGGCAACTCGACCAATTACGCGGCCGAAACCGCTGAGGTTCGCCACTCGGCGCTAGCTGGGTGAGAATGACAGGACATGTCTGCACCGCTCGAGCTTCAATTCGTCACTTCTGCTGCGCAGATCAGTCAGCTGCCTCATACTGGCGTACCCGAAATTGCAGTTGTTGGCCGATCAAATGTGGGTAAATCCTCACTGATTAACGCACTGAGCAATCGCAAGGGCCTCGCCCGAGTCTCCAAGACCCCTGGTCGAACGCAACTGATCAACTACTTCTCCCTTGGCGAGGCTGCTGGAGTTGTGGATTTGCCAGGCTACGGCTTTGCGAACGCTCCTGCTCGGGTACGTGCTACCTGGCAGCCAATGATCGAGGGCTACATCCTTGGCAGAGAAGAACTTGCAATGATTCTGGTGCTTGTCGATGGCGAGATAGGCCCCACCAAACTCGATATTCAGATGCTTGAGTGGCTTCAGTCCTACAACCGGCCCTGCACCGTGGTTGCCACCAAACACGACAAGGTGAAGTCGGCTGTTCGAGACAAGCGCAAGCGTGAACTGGCCGCGAAGTCGGGTGTTGAGCAGCGCGATGTTGTCTGGGTCAGCGCAGCCAAGAACGTGGGAATCGACAACCTTCGCACTCTGGTTCGGCACTGGTTGGGGTTGAGCTCAGATCGGTAAATCGCCCGTGGCTGTTCGGGTGCTCCCGCTGTCTCTATAGGCAGAGATGGTCCGCTGAGCGATACGCATCTGATGAACTTCGTCGGCGCCATCTGCAAACCGAGCCCAGCGAGCGTGCTGGTACATATGCGCAAGCGGAGTATCCGTTGAGTAGCCCAACGCTCCGTGAACCTGAATCGAACGGTCGATCACCCTGCCGAGCATGTTTGCCACAAAGTGTTTGGCCATCGACACCTCGCTCTTAAATTCCAAGCCGTTGTCTATGCGATACGCGGCGTGAAGCACCATGAGTTTGGCCTGGTACAACTCCATTGTTGAATCAGCGATCATCCACTGAATGCCCTGCTTCTCGGCGAGCATCGACCCGTGTGAGTAGCGGTTGAGAGAGCGGTCGACCATCATGTCGAGAGCAGTTTCTGCCTGAGCAATCCAGCGCATGCAATGCGCCAACCGGGCCGGGCCAAGGCGGTATTGCCCGAGCAGGTGACCTTGTCCCCTTCCGCCAAGCATGTTGGCTGCTGGCACTCGCAGGTCTTCAATCACAATCTCGGAATGACCAGATCCGCCATGCATGGTCTCAACTTCGCGCACTCGGTTCCAACCCTCGGAGGGGATCTCGACGATAAAAGCAGAGTTAGCTGCTTGCGGTAGATCGGGATTGTCCTCGGTGCGCGCCACCAGAATTGCAAAGCTTGCACGTTGTGCGTTCGAGATAAACCATTTGTGGCCATTGATGACCCATTCCTCGCCATCTTGGATGGCGGTGGTTCGAATCAGTGTTGGGTCAGATCCAGCTACCTCAGGCTCAGTCATGGCAAAGCAACTCATGGCCATGCCCTCGCAAAGTGGTTTGAGGTACTTCTCCTTTTGCTCATCTGTCGCCCAGTGCAACAGGGTGTGCATATTGCCCTCATCAGGCGCCTGACAGTTCATGACGAAGGGGCCGTAATAGGATTTTGCAGCTTCAGCCTGAACCATCGCGAGCTCAACGTGGCCGAGGCCCATGCCTCCCCACTCTGCGGGCATATGGGGCAACCAGAGCCCTGCTTCTTTTGCCTGCGAACGCATCCCGAAGAGAATCCGTATGTACTCATCGCGCTCGATCTTCTCGGAGTCACCGATAAGCGCTTCGCCTGGCTTCACAACTTCTTCGATAAAGGCCCGAACCCGCACACGGATCGCTTCGACTTCGGGTGAGAGCGTAAAATCAATCGACATATCAGAGTCCTTGTAGTGCGAGGGAACCGCTGCCGCGCAACGGATTGAGCGGCATTTGCAGCCAAGGCAAGAACCTAGCGCGCTGTCGTACTATCGCCGCCGGTTCTGGGCTGCGCACCCCACTCCCATGCACTCGTTTCGTTTTGCGTCTGACCCCCTAGGGAGGGCAGATTCAAAACAAAGCGGTGGGGGGACTCAGGGTTGCAGAAGAAACTCGTTCAGGTTTGGCTCTTTGGTCCAGTTCCAATAATCGACTAGCCGCCAAGGCGAGAGGACATAGATGTCGCCTGATGGGTTGCGGAACCAACTGTTTGAGATTGAGGGGTGCGACCACACCATTGTGCGGAGTTCGGCCTGAGTGCGCTGTGTGTACTCTTCGCAGACCTCGCTCCTGCACTCGAGCGAGCGGTAGTCACCGCTGATAAGAGCATCGAGCGCTCCCATGACATAGCGAATCTGGCATTCGGAATGAAAGATCAGGCTTCCTCCATGGGCAAGGTTGGTACCTGGCCCATACAAGCAGAAGAGGTTCGGAAAGTTCGGAACCGTTATGCCGAGATAGGCAGTGGGTTCATCACCCCATTGCTCAGAGAGAACCGCTCCATTACGCCCAGTAATCTGCATGGGCCAGAGGTACTTGTTGGCATGAAATCCGGTGGCATAGATGATGAGATCAAACTCCGCCAGTGACTCGCCCGCAGGCTGCTCTGCAGACTCCCCCTTAGGCTGCGCTGACTCAATCTCTGAGCTTTCGGGACTCCCGGTGACTACGCCGGTTGGTTCAATCCGCAGAATCGGGTCAGTGACGAGATCCACATTCGGTCGCATCAGGGAAGCCAGCCAACTTCCATTGTCCTGCAGCGTTCGCTTGCCGAGGCAGACATAGTCCGGCACAACTTTCTCTGAAAGCGCTGGGTCATCTGCGACCTGCTCGACCATCCATTGGGTAAAGAACTCTCGAGCGGCGTCATTGATTTCGCTGATCGCTCGATCTTGATGCGGGTAATCAGGATCAATTCGCATTGCGGGCAGACCACCATCACAGGCTGGCCAGAACAGCAAGAACCGGTACCAACGGCCATAAAAAGGCAGATGCCTCATTGCCCACCGAACACCGTCACCTACCTGCTCGTGATAGCTCGGATTGGGAAACATCCAAGGCGCCGAGCGCTGAAAAACGCTGAGGTGCTCAACTTGATCTGCGATCGTCGGCACGATCTGAAAGGCACTAGCGCCGGTACCAATTACCGCAACCCGCTTATTGCGAAGGTCGGTTCCAGGGATCCACTGCGCGGAGTGCATCGCTGTACCTGCGAAGGTTTCACGGCCCGGAATCTGGGGCAGCGAAGGACGGTTGAGTTGGCCCACGGCACTAATGACAGCGCTGGCAGTCAGAGTTGTTGAGCCCTGACCCTGCATCACCTCGATCTGCCAATGAGCCTGCTCCTCATCCCAGTGCGCAGTAGAGACCTCGGACTCAAACCTGATGTGATCCACAACATCAAACTCTCGAGCGCAATCCTCAAAATATTTCTGCAGTTCGGGCTGCTGTGCAAAGAACTCTGACCACTCGTTATTGGGTGCGAAGGAATAGCAATAGAAATGGTTACCGACATCCACCCGACAACCCGGATAGCGATTCTCGAACCAGGTACCACCCGCTCCTGAGTTCTTCTCAAGAATGGTGTAGGGAATCCCTGCCCGACCAAGACGGATGCCAGCCAGAATTCCAGACATCCCAGCGCCAATAACTACGACATTGAACTCGGCACTGTCGCTCTTCAAGTTCGAATAGACGACGCCAGCTTCACGTGCGTCGACTCCGTCGAGTTCGAGTTCCTCCATCAGCATGGGGACGTACTCCTCGGGAACCGTGTCCGCTACTAGGACGTTCATCATCTGATGGATGACCTCTGTGGGCGGATCTGCAGGTAGTACGCAGCCAGAATCGCGGTACTCGCAAATAACTTGGAGCGCTACAGATCGCACCTGCGCCTGAGATTCGGGGCTCATAAAGCCCTGCACCTCGTTCAGGTAATTGCCAGCAGGAACATTGGGGCCGCTCAGAAACGACAGGTCACCCGTCATGTGTACCAATGACATCAGCAATGTTGGAATACTGACATCTTCAAGGGCTGCAGAGATCTCATCGTCTGTGGCCGTAATCACGTCTCCTGCGTACCTGCTGCGAGCAGGAATCGACTCGTTCTGAGGTTCTGTCACGTATTCCGCACTCTCTCGCTAGTCAAGGATTCGCCACTACAAACGCTACAGCGAAGGCGTCAACGACTCAGAAACTGCGGGCCCGCTTCTATGGCAAAGTTGCCACAACGATCAATCCGTCCAGCACACCCCGTCCACTCAAGCATTCAGACTCAGAGAGATCAGGCCCATGTCACACCCCGGAGTTGAAATTATTGCTGCGCTGATGGCCGAATCTGGCATCATGACCGGCTCTCTCGAAGAGAGACGGGCCGCTATGTCATCTGGCGCACTGGCGATGCCAGCCCCTGAGGGAGTGAAACAGCAGTTGGTTGCCCTTGGCGGACGCCCTGCTGAGTGGCTGATCCCCGAAGGTGTTCCCGAGGACGCTGCGGTGTTGTACTTCCATGGAGGCGGCTATTGCCTAGGGTCGATCGACAGCCATCGAGATGTCGTTGGTCGAATTGCTATGAGCGCAGGAGTGCGCGCCGTTTCTCTGGATTACAGACTTGCTCCAGAGGACCCCTTCCCTGCAGCAGTAGATGATGCTCTTGCGGCATACGTCGAGTTGCTGGAATTGGAATTTGAGCCTTCACGATTGTGTCTTGCGGGTGACTCGGCAGGTGGTGGGTTAACTGTGGCGACGCTGTTAGCGATTCGGGACTCTGGGCTGCCGATGCCAGCGGCGGCTGTCTGCCTGTCCCCATGGGTAGACCTGACGCAAAGCTCACCCTCATGTTTAGACAGCAGCCTGAGCGATCCCATCTTGAACACTGAAGACCTAGATCTTCTTGCCGCTTTGTACCTTGGCGACACAAAGCCCACGACTCCGCTCGCATCTCCACTCTGGGCAGATGACCTCTCAGGTATGCCTCCGATGCTGATCGAGGTAGGAGAGGATGAGCCACTTCTTGATGATGCTGCCTCATTGGCTGGACGAGTCGGAGCAGCCGGGTGCGATGTCACCCTGAATATCTACAGCGAGATGGTGCACGTGTTTCAGATCTTCCCCAAGGAGATCCTCCCCGAGTCAGAACAAAGCTTGCAGGTGATTGGAGCCTTCATCCACAAATACCTTCTCTAGGTATTTGCATCCAGATTGGGGTTCCTGTTCGAATATTGACCATGTTCCGTAAAATGATCGTCTCAGCCCTTGTTGCAGTAGCTGCCGTACTCATGGGGTGTGCACCGATGCCCGCTCCGGTGACCACCACTGTTGAGTCCGTAGACATCAGTCGTTACTTGGGTACTTGGTATGAACTGGGCAGCGTCAAACAGTTCTTCTCCGTCGGACTCGTCAATACAACTGCTGAGTACTCTCTGCTGCCAAGCGGAAACGTCAAAGTGGTCAACACAGGGCGCTATTTCAGTGCCGCCGGTCCGCAGTCTCAGGTCATTGGGTCTGCAGTACCCGTAGATTCCACCAACGCTCGGCTCAATGTGTCGTTCTCAGGGTCAAATTCTGCGACACCTCCTGGCAACTATTGGATCGTTGATCTTGATCCTGAGTACCAATGGGCAATTGTGAGCGATGCCACTGGTAGGAGCGGCTTCATCCTGTCTCGTGACGCCTACGTTGATCCGGCTTTCTATGCCGAACTTGTTCAAAAGGCAGCCGATAAGGGAGTCGACACCTCGAACTTGACCGTTACTCCCCAGTTCCTCGGGGCTTTTTAGTGCCATCTGACGTGCCATCTGCATGAGTCGCTCTCAGGAGAGACTGCTCCTTGGGTTTCGTGTGGTCGCAGTGATAGAGGCAGTGTCCTATGTGGCGCTCGTCTTGGCCTCGATTGCGCACAGGATTGGCCAAACACAGAATTTTGTTCCCCGGATTGGGCCGGTACACGGAGTGATTTTTTTGGCGTACCTGAGCTATGCCCTGCTGCTCCGGAGAGTGCTTCGATGGGACGCTTCTACGACCCTGTTCGTTATTCTCGCTGCAGTCATTCCTCTGGGCGGAATCTACGTGGAGCAGCGAGTGGGCAAGCTCGCAAGGCTGAAACCCTGAACGCCAAAGTTTGGTTCAGTAACTGACCTAATCTCGCCACGTGACTCCCAGACCCTCAGAATCATCAACGCAACATCTCGCTGTTCCAGCCGAAGTCACCCCTTTACACGAAGCAGGGATAGAGGTCATTGCTGATGGCGGGATCGAATGGCATCTAGACACTTCGTTTCTGCAGTCGAATTGGACCTGTATCTGGGGCCGAGGCTGCAAAGGGATACTGGATCACCCGGCCGAGGACCTTGGCCAAGGCTGCTGTTCGGTGGGTGCAGAACTCGTAGATGATGAGGCAGCTACCACGGCCATGCTGGCCGGCTACTTGGATGCCGAATCATTTCAGTTTTACGAAGCAGCCAGAAGCGGCGGAGTCTTCAGCGATGACACGAAATCCAATACGAGAGTCATAGATGGCGCATGCATCTTTTTGAACCGCCCTGATTTTCCGGGTGGAGCAGGATGCGCCCTGCATCTTGCTGCTGAAGTTGCAGAAGAGTCTGCGCTTGATTGGAAACCCTCCGTCTGTTGGCAACTACCCGTGCGAGTTCAGTGGGAGATGCAAGAAACCGGAGTGGAGATTGCGCATCTTCGGGCATGGCAGCGAGGAGACTGGGGCGATGATGGAGACTCAATGGCCTGGTGCTGCACTGAAGAGCCAGAGGCCTATGTGGGCGACCGACAGGTGATTGAGTCTCTGGCCGAGGAACTCGAAGAGATCCTCGGAACAACAGTCTTTGTAGAGATTCAGCGTCGAATGAATTCAGTAGAAGTTCATGGCGAGCCGCTCTAACCCCACGTCTACTCTCGGCTAACTTGAACAAAAGATTTGGGCGCACTTTAGGGGATCAAGTGGAAGATAGTTCAGGGATAGACAGCGCTGAGAGCAGCGAGCTACCTGTGGCACTGGATCAGACCGGTGCCAATGAGGGACTCACCGAAGGAACAGGTGCAACTCGCAGCGGGCCGCTCGGTGTGCTGCAACGTCACAAGGTTCTGAGTGGCGCAGCTTTGCTGAGCCTTTTTGCAATCGCCGTTGTCGGTTGGACCCAGGTACGACCTCTGATCTCCCCGGAATACCGCAATGTCAGCTATCAAGCACCCAGCGCCCCGCAGCTCACCCCTAGTTCGGATGAGGCCATCTATCGCATAGATCCGTCTCAGTCCGAGGCTAGCTATGAAGTAGACGAAACCTTTGTCGGTTCAGAGCCTGGCCGCACACGTGGAACTACAAATGGCATTGCCGGAGACTTCGCACTCAACACGGTCAATCCCGAAGGCTCACGTGTGGGAGAAATTGTGGTCGATCTAGAGCAACTGCACTCCGACGACTCTCTGCGAGACACGCGCCTGCGTTCTGCCTACCTTGAGTCCTACTCCTTTCCGCTCGCAACCTTTAGCGGAGCCAAGCTCATTGGGATGCCCAAGAAACTCGCTGAGTCCGAGCAGTACGAGTTTGAGATGCAAGGAAACCTGAGCATCAAAAAGACAACTCTTCCAGCTACTTGGCAGGTAGTAGCGCGCCAAACAGGTAATCGACTCCTCGCAACAGCCACGACCACCGTGAAGATGTCTGATTATGGGATCGGGCCGATTTCATTGGCGGGGATGCTGCGCACAGGTAACGAGGTAACGCTGAGCTTGCGAATAGTTGCGCTCGATCCAAGCAAAGAATCAATCTCAACTGAAATCACCGCTCCGCCAACGGCAGCGCAAGTCAAGTCAGCCCCCTCGTTCAAATCCGAAGTTATGCCAGTGCTTGCAGAGAACTGCGCCTCGTGCCATAACACCAACGCGATGGGCTCTCATCACTGGAAACTCGACACGGCTCAGGACGCGTCGACGTACTCACATGCCTTAGGCGTGGTGACAACTTCTCGATATATGCCTCCTTGGCCCGCTTCGAAAAAGGGTGTTCCTCTGGCACACTCCAAAGCCCTCGATGACGAGACGATTGCAATGCTGGCCGAGTGGGCAGATGCTGGCGGTCCGCTTGACGTCGCCAAGGACACACCGATTCGACCCTCGGCAAGGGCAAAGGTGACCACGATTCGCAAAGACAAAACTCTAGAGATGGCAAAGCCCTATACGGGTTCGATGGCAAACCCGAATGACTACCGCTGTTTCGAGGTCGACCCCGGTTTCACTGAGGCCACCTTTATGACTGGCTTTGAGTTCATTCCAGATCAAGTCAAAGAGATTCATCACGCCCAGGTGTTTCAAATCTCCGCCGCAGCGAGGGCCGCTATTGCGGGATTAGAGGGCAAGAACTTGGCCAAGGTTGATGACGGGCAGCCAGGCTGGTCCTGTTACACCGGAACAGGAGTCGGGGCTGTTGTCTCAGACTCGGGCGAGCGGTCAGCAGGATCGAAGCTCATTGCCGGGTGGGCACCCGGTCGCGAAGCCTCAAACTCGAATGGCGCCGGAATCCTGTTTCAACCAGGCGACACGATCGTGCTGCAGATGCATTATCACTATGCAGACACGATCACGCCTGACCAATCAAGGCTAGTGATGCAGACCGAGCCCGGAACAAGCCCCGTCAGAGAGATCACCGTACTGAATCCGCTCGGCCCCGTCGAGATTCCCTGTGAGGCAGGAGCAACCGAACCTCTCTGCGACCGTGCAGCTGCACTCGAGGACAACGTGAAGCTCTACGGACCATCCGGCGCTTTCATAGAGCCATCTCTTTTACGAGCATGCGGAAAGACTGCCGAGGAGTTGGCAGTTGGAGTCAATGGAACCTACTCCTCATCTTGTGATTCAGCCGTTCCCTTTGATGGCCAAATCATTGAGGTACTTGGGCATATGCATACACTCGGCCGCAGCTTCCGCATGACTTTGCGGCCTGACACCCCGCAAGAGCAGGTGCTCTTAGACATACCCAACTGGGATTTCGGTTGGCAGATGCTCTACGAGTTGAAAACTCCGGTAGATGTGGTCAAAGGCGACAAAATACGTATCGAATGTTCATGGAACAGAGATGCCGATCCGTTGCGGGCAAAGAAATACATCGTTTTTGCCGAGGGAACCGAGGACGAAATGTGTTTCAACACGTATTCTTTGGTCCCTCCTGTGCTAGCGCCTGCCCCAGCGGAGAACGCCGCCACGCCATAAGTTTTGTCAGTTCCGATGTGGCTCTCGGTAGTCACGAAAGTCTCAGGATTCGGATTTGGTCGGTTGGCGTGCAAACGTGAGAGTTGACCACGTTGCTATTTGAGTTCGGAGTTTGCAGATGAGTGAGACGACATCCAGCGAGAATCTCGGTTTTGCCGACTTAGGACTGCGTTCGGAACTGCTAGATGCACTCACCGAATTGGGTTACGAGGAACCAACGCCGATTCAACGAGAGTCGATTCCACCTTTGCTAGAAGGGCGGGACTTGCTTGGTCAGGCAGCGACGGGAACGGGTAAGACTGCCGCATTCGCGCTGCCGATTCTTGAGCGGGTTATGGAGAGCGACCGGACTGCTCCCACCGCTCTGGTACTGGTTCCAACTCGTGAGCTTGCTATGCAGGTCTCTGAAGCCGTTCATCGCTATGGCCGTGCGGCGGGGGCTCGCGTGCTTCCTATCTACGGGGGTCAACCTATTGGCAGGCAACTCGATGCGCTTCGTCGCGGAGTAGACGTTGTGATCGCAACACCGGGGCGGGCCCTTGATCACCTAAAACGTCGCACCCTGCCACTGCAGTCGATACAGATGGTTGTGCTTGATGAGGCCGACGAGATGCTTGACATGGGATTTGCTGAAGACATTGAGTCGATCCTGCAAGCAACTCCGGAAGATCGCCAAACGGTGCTGTTCTCGGCAACCATGCCAGGCCGCATCAATGGCATTGCTAAAAGGCATCTGACTGATCCGGTCCGAATCGAGATTGGCAAGGCTGCATCTGACTCATCAACGGGGCCGCTTGTTCGCCAAACGGCCTACATCGTGTCTCGTGGGCATAAGGCCGCTGCGCTAGGAAGAATCCTCGACGTAGAGACTCCAACGGCTGCAATCGTGTTCTGTCGGACGCGCCACGAGGTTGATTCCCTTTCCGAGACTCTGAACGGGCGTGGTTACCGTGCCGAAGGCCTTCACGGTGGAATGAGCCAAGAGCAGCGCGATCGGGTCATGGGACGTTTGCGTGGGCAGACCGCCGAGCTGTTAGTTGCAACTGATGTTGCTGCGCGAGGCCTTGACGTTGATCACCTGACCCATGTGGTCAACTACGACGTGCCGTCTGCCCCAGAGGCATATGTGCACCGCATTGGTCGTGTCGGCCGTGCCGGCCGTGAGGGAATTGCAATCACTCTTGCTGAGCCCCGTGAGCAGAGACTGCTGAAGAACATCGAGCGGGTAACTGGGTCTCCGATCAGCATCGAGAAGGTTCCAACAGTAGAAGACCTGCGTAACCTGCGAATGGAACTCACGTTGTCAACGCTGCGAGAGACGCTGCTGGCAGAGGACCTAGATCGCTTCCGGTCCGTAGTCGAATCACTGTCTGAGGATTCAGATCTGTTTCAGATTGCTCTCGCCGCTGTGAAACTTGCCCATGAGGCAACCGTTGGCTCTGAAGACATCGAAGAGATTCCCGAGGTTGCGAGCCGATCCTCACGAAACTCTAAGGACTCCTCTCCGCGCGGTCCTCATGGAAAGAAGGGTCCTTCATCGAAGAAGGGAAGCCGGCGCAGTGAAGGCTCTGCAGGCATGACTCGGCTCTACTTCGGTGCGGGACGGGCTACGGGCATTCGCCCGAAGGACCTAGTTGGCGCAATTGCTAATGAGACAAAGCTCAGCGGGAAAGATATTGGCAGTATCGAGATCCAAGACCGATTCTCGCTCGTTGAAGTCCCTGAGTCTGCCGTAGACGAGGTTCTTTGGGCTATGAAACGCACCACGCTGAAGGGCAAGAAGACGAAGGTCCGTAGGGAGCGGTTCGACTCCCCCTCTGAGTGAACGAAACTAAGTTTGTCGATGCGGACCGCGTCTCGGGCAAGAGCCCAGATGTGCAGCGTGGATCAACTTCTGTGACGACAACCATCTTGGCCACGTTCTGATGGAGGCCTGTCGGTGGTTGCTTTCCTAGCAGCATCCCTAACTGCAGGCAGGGTTCAAGAAGCAACTAGCCTGCGGACCCTCATGAATAAGTTGATGGTTCCCCAAGGTGAGTTTGTTCTACTCACGAGCAAATCTACGCAAACCGCTTCAGCTCGCGCATGGGATGCCGCTGACGAGTACCTGTTGCAGCAGGTTTTCGAACTAGGTGAGCTGAAGGGCAGCAT
>CAFBMG010000047.1_pt1 | contig 11853 bp, 6 predicted proteins | sample 7268431 | NCBI WGS metagenome assembly CAFBMG01 (sample SAMEA6814054, study PRJEB35770) | freshwater metagenome | biome: Freshwater; feature: Freshwater reservoir; material: water | place: Czech Republic | collected 2017-05-23 | depth 30m m | reverse complement strand
GGCCTCATGGAACCGCACCGGAAAACTTGGGTAGGGGTCAACCGGCTGAGTAACTCCCGGGTCTGCCGAACGCAACGGCATCTGCGGGCCAAGCCCAGCGCTCAGAGCATCCCGAGACCCAATCACCTCAGTGCGATGGTCATATCCCACCCCGTTTTGCCGGGTACCCGTCAGCATCGCGAGGGCTCCACCCTCGAGCGTGATGATTGCAGCCGAGGTATCAACATCGTCGTATCGGGCAAACATGTCATCGACGAGCACTGACCCGCGAGCAACAACATCGATCGGGGTCAAGCCACTCAGCCATGCAATCGCATCGAAATCGTGGATGTGCATATCGCAAAAAATCGAGCCAGCCGTAGGCAAGTAGCTCTCATGGGGCGGCTCGTAGTCATGACAAGCTGCTCGTATCAGGTAGAGCTCACCAAGGTCACCAGACTCAACAGCGCGGCGCATCTTTAAAAACCCCGGGTCGAACCTGCGATGGAAACCCACCTGCAATTCGATGCCGGCGGCGGCTACGTACCGAAGACATTCCTCAGTGGCCGAAAGATCAAGCGAGATAGGCTTTTCACAAAAGCAGGGCAAGCCAGCGTCGGCTACCGAACGAACATCTTCAGGATGTCGAGAGGTTGGAGTAGCAACGACTACGCCCTCGCTACGTTCAAGAAGTTCCTCGACCGAGGAACACACCGTGGCGAGGTGTTGAACACGCTGCACCGCCTGGAGATCCGGCTCGTACACAAGCACTTCTGTCACACCGGGCACTTCGATCAGGTTGGTGATGTGGGTCTGACCAATCCGGCCTGCGCCCAGAACTCCGATTCGCATTCAATACCTTTCGCCGAGAGTCGAAGAACATTAGGCGGTCGGTACATCAGCACCCCACTTCTAGGACACGCCGCTAGGAATCCGGCTGGCTCAACTCAGCCTGGGTCGGCGAGAAGGTGCAGCACGAGTTTGTCGCCCTTGGCCTCTGCGCTGAACACAAGGGTTGTCCCAGTCAGCGCAAGCGAGGTGCCAGCCGCGCTATCTCTCAAGTTGAGATGGCGGCTCAAGCCGAACTTCGTGATCTGCACATCGGTGCTGGCTCGATCAAACCTGAACAGCTGCTTCGTCGGGCCCGACCCCGTTACCCAGTCAAGAATGTGTAGTGAGTTATGTGTGACGGCGACAAGCATGCGCACGGTGACGCCTTGGGCTCCTGCATGTGCCTCACGCGTTGCATGAACCGCCGCAGCAGCGCCAACTCCTTCTGCTAGGGAGTTCTCTGTGAGCGAATCAGCGATGGTGGCCCCAGCTACTGATGCCACAGCGGTAGCTGTGAAGTCATCTTGCAAACCAAAAATTCCTGCAGCGAGCACCTTGTCGTTCTCTGAGAGGTCAGAACCAAGGATCTGCTCGGCCTTTTCAATGAGTTCAGCTTCGCTATTCATCTCCCTACTGTACTGAATCGAGCCAGCTGGAAATGGTAGGTATGGTGGCGCCGTGACGAACCGCCTTTCGACTGAGACCAGCCCCTACCTTCGCCAGCACGCAGAGAACCCAGTCGACTGGTTTCCTTGGGGGCCTGAAGCCTTTGAACTTGCTCGCTCACAAGACCGCCCTGTGTTGTTATCAGTGGGTTACTCGGCATGCCACTGGTGCCATGTGATGGCACACGAGTCATTTGAAGATGAAGAGACTGCAGCGTTGATGAATGCGAAGTTTGTCAACATCAAAGTGGACCGCGAAGAGCGCCCAGACATCGACGCTATTTACATGGAAGCAACTCAGGCTATGACCGGCCACGGCGGCTGGCCGATGACTGTGTTTATGACACCGGATGCTGAGCCCTTCTACTGCGGCACGTACTTTCCAAAAGAGCAGCGCGGCGGCCATATGAGTTTCACGCAACTGCTCACGGCTATCGACGATGCCTGGCACACGCGACGCGGCGAACTGCTGGAACAGGCAACTCGCCTCGTGGAGAGCATCGGTCGCAACCCTTCTGCTGGGCCAGAGGCTCCACTGCCAACGGAACAGGTGCTCGATGAGGCGACTCTGTCATTACTCGCTGCCTACGACCCACAGTGGGGAGGGTTCGGTGGAGCTCCGAAGTTTCCTCAGTCAATGAGCTTGGGCCATCTTGTGCGCCATGCTCGGCGAACGGGTTCTGAAACAGCGCTCGAAGCGGTGACAACATCGCTAGATGCCCTTGCCGCGGGTGGAATCTATGACCACATTGGCGGGGGCTTCTCTCGCTATTCCGTAGACGAGCGTTGGCTCGTACCGCATTTCGAGAAGATGCTCTACGACAACGCACTGCTTGGCCGCACCTACTTATGGGCATGGCAAGTAACTGGCGAGGATAGGTACTTACAGGTTCTCACCGAGATCATCGAGTACGTGCTGCGAGACCTTTCTCATCCAAGTGGCGGTCGATACTCCGCCGAGGACGCAGACAGTTTTGCTGATGCCGATGCTGACCACGCTGAAGAGGGCGCGTTTTATGTGTGGACCCCGCAACAAGTCGAAGCTGCGCTGAGCCAGGCCAACCTTGGGCACCTCACCGAGCAAACATTGGCGTTTTATGGCATCTCGGAGGGCGGAAATTTTGAGGGTGCGTCCATCCCGAACCGCATGCACGAACGCGGTCACCTCAAGCGAACAGCAGAGATCGACCAAGCCCGAGCTGCGTTGCTGCAGAGCAGGTCGGACCGACCGCGTCCTGGCCTAGATAACAAGGTTCTCACCGAATGGAATGCACTCATGCTGGCAACGCTCGCCCAGGCTGCTGCCGCCACGGGTCGTTCCGACTGGTTAGCTGCTGCTGAGGCGACAGCTCACTTCCTATGCGACTCCCTACGGGTTCCATCGGATGCGGCAACGAGCGGTCAACGCTGGCTGCGGTCATGGCAAGCAGACCTGAACCAAGGTTCCGGCGGAGCGAAACACTTAGCGTATGGCTCGGACTATGCAGCGTTGATCGACGGCTTTCTTTCTCTGTACGAGGCCACCGGCACCCTGCGCTGGTTAGAGGAAGCTACGTCTACAGCCGACAGCTTGATTGAACTTTTCTGGGACATGGACGGCGGCGTGTGGACAACGGGCGAAGATGCTGAGCAGCTTGTCTCCCGGCCGAAAGACCTGATGGACAATGCCACCCCCTCGGCCAACAGCATGACTGCTGTCGGCCTGTTACGACTCGAAGCCCACACGGGTGAATCACGCTATGGCGAGCACGCACGCACCATTTTACGAACCCTTGGTGGCGTTGCAGGAAAGCATGCAATGAGCTTCGGGAATCTGCTGTGGGCAATTGAGCTACACGCCCTCGGAGTAACCGAAGTAGTCGTCACAGGGGATCGAGCAGATCTGGTTGAGGTAGTGCAGCGTCGGTTTGACCCGGGCAGCATCATTGCCTGGGGAGAACCGGGGACTGGACCTCTCTGGGAGGGCCGCTCGGCAACCGGCTCAGATGGATTGGCCTATGTGTGTCGAAACCACGCATGTGGCACCCCTGCGGCATCTGCTGCCGAACTTCAGGCGCAGCTCGACTCGTAGGGTGCAGCCTAGCTAGCTCACCGTTTCTGGCTTGTGGTCGGGCACTTCAAGAAACGGCGCTTCTGGGCGATCGAGCATGCCTTTCGACACCCATCCACGCTTATCGGCCCACACGATGAGCGGAGGAAGAATGGTAAGTGCCGCTATCAGGGCGATCGCTATCTTGAGAGCCACGAACAATCCGAAGTTGGCTAGGAGCGGCAGCGAAGAGAACGCAATAACACCCACCCCGGCGATAGCGGTCATGGCAGAAACAATAAATGCGCGGCCTGTTCGACCGGCAGTGATATCAATAGCCTCACGTGGCTCAAGGCCGCGCTGACGCTCCTCGATATATCGCAACAGGATCAACGAGGTGAACTCAGTGCAGGTAGCAACCACGAGTGGCCCGCCAACGGCAGTCATCGGGCTGAGTTCTATGCCGAGCAGGTAGATCGCAATCGTTGCCAAACCAGATGCAATGAGCACCGGCACCATCGACAACACAGCGCGCACAAAGGAACGCAACCGCACCCAGAGGAACAAGAACACCAACCCGACAGCGAGCCAGGTGAGTTGCACCAAATTTGCCTCGAGGTTTTGCAGGAGCCCGACTCCCACAACTGCTAGTCCCGATGGTGTCACTTTGATTCCGGCCGGAGCGTCAGTTTGACGAATCCCATCGACCACCACTGCTTGGCCTTCAAGAGATGTCGGACGTGTCAGGAAGGCAATATTGAAGTTCTTGCCGTTTGGCGATGCAGTAGAGAGCTGGATGTCTTTGGGGGCTAGGTCCCAAGCTTGTTGAACATCAGCCGCAGCAGGCGAGACGTGTTTGGCCCCCGGAATATCGGTGAGATCAGACACCGTGGCCACGATGCTTGACCCCACGAGGAGCTCTTTGGAATATTTCGACATCTGCTCACGTGTGAATGTGTCAACAAATGCAACGGCGGAGTCGCTGTAGAGACTGGCCGCATCAGTGGACTGAACAAACACTCCGAGTTCCGATGAGCCGCCGATTTCGGATTCGATATTGCGCAAGTCTTTGATGACCTGTGAATCCTGATTTACCCAGTTGATCGGGTCAGTCTCAAGCTTCAACTGCGGCTCCAAGACGCTTCCCACCACAAACACGATGACTGCTGCAACTGCCAGCCACAGCGCAGCAGTTGCTGGCAGGCTTCCCATCTTGACCACGAGGCGGCCAAGTTTCCCCTCGCTAAAGTCGCGGCCCTTGGTAGGAGATTTGTATTCACGAATGCCCAAAGCAGCAAGGGGGTTCACGATTGACGAGATACAAATAGCGATGATCCCCACAATCAGGAGCCACCCAAACTCACGAATCATCGGGACCTTCGAAATCTGAATTGCCAAGAATGCAAACACTGCATCGAAAGTGACCACTAACAACGCAGGACCAAGGCCACGAGCAGCAGATTGAATCGGGTGCGGAGAGCGGTCGATGATGACCTCTTCCTCAATACGAGAATGCATCTGAATCGCGTAGTCAATGCCAATGCCAAGCATCACCGGAAGCCCCGCAATAGTGACCAAGGTGAGTGGCACTCCAAGGTAGCCAGCCAGACCAAACGCCCAGATCACACCGATCAACACAACGAGCAGCGGGAGCAGCCTCCAGCGGACATTGAAAAACAACAACAGAATGACCATCATCACGGCGACGGCAATTGCGCCAAGGCCCAACATCCCGCCCTTGAGATAATCGTTAATACCTTTCAGAAGTACAGGGGCACCCGTGGTGGTGACCTGAGCATTTGGGAACTTCAACGCTTTGGTTGTTGAAACGATCGTTTCAGAGGCTGCACCCTCGGACTCGATCGACCCGTTGCCCGGTAACCGGGTAATCATCTGTGCATGGGTGTCATCGGGGAAGAACGGCCTTAGCGCTAGGCGAATCTCTCCTGCGTTGTCGTAGAGCAAAAACTTGACCCACTCGGGGTTATCCAAGGTTTGCTGATCGGCAGGAACGGCGAGCAGTCGTTGGGTCGTGATTCCAAGGTCTGCTGTTCGAGCGGCAGCGCTGACCGTATCTCCGGCGGCTTCAGCTGACTTTTGCGCATTGACCAACGCTTTCGCGGCCACTGCATTGAACGGGTTTCCATCAGCCGAGGTAACAAGCGATGCAGAAAAGTCGAGCGCAGTAACCGGAGAGATAACTCCAAGCACTTGACCAGAATCCCGAAGGTCCTGAGCCACCTTCTCCATGGTTGCGATGCCCTCTTTTGTGAAGATCGAATCGATCTTCGCCCCATCGCGCATTGAGATCACTGACAGCATGGCTTGGCCGCCGAAAAGCTCCTGATAGGCGATGTTGTCTTTGTACACAACATCGTTTTTGTTCAGATAGCTGTCTTGGCCTGTCGCGAACTCGAGTTTCGTGATTCCAAACCCAAGTGCGACGGTAAACACCAAACCAATTGCTGCCACCATGCCGGCGTGTCGGCCAAGGTTGACGGCCATCCATGACCAGAATCTTTGCATTCGCATATCGTCAGACGTTCCTTCACCCTGGAGTTGGATCGAACTTACTCCCGATGGGGTGCGCTGCGCTTTCCTGAAAGGCCTACCAACGATTCCGATGGATGAGTGAATCGGGGTCGGGCCGTCCACCCGCGGCCGAGGCCGAAGGAGCCCTTCCCGTTGCGGTGGGCCAGCCCAGAGCTACGGTGCCTAGGGCGCGGCAGTGTTCCGGCACGCCAAAGGCGGCTGATACGGCTTGTTCGTGCTCAAACTGCCCGAAGAGCAACGCTCCAAGGCCGGCAGCCTCGGCTGCCAGCAACAAGCCCATCAGGCCTGCTCCCCCATCTACAAACCAATAGGGGATCTGCCAGGCCTCAAGACTGTCTCCAAGCCCTGTATGTGCCTTATCTGGCCTCTGATAGCGCTCTTGATAGGCAGCGGGCCGAACAAGTGGAATCACAAGGGTTGGGGCCTTCAGTAAACCAGGCCAGGGAAACCGCTCGCGCTTCTCTTCAGACAGGGTGAGTTCCCAGTAAGCAGCCACTTGATGCTGTGACAACACCAGCAAATCTAACGCAGCGGTGTTACCAGCAGTTGGCCCGCGAAAAGCAGCAAGAAGAACTCTTTGAAGGAGGGCAGGCTCGATCTCTTGCTCGGTGTAGTCCCGACACATGCGGCGAGATGCCAGTACGCGTTCGAACTCTTGAGCAGAATCACTCACCCGTGCTTGAGCAGTTCCTCGGCCATTGCCCACCCGCACACAACCACGCAATCTCCGCGCTCACCGTCGAGATGCGTGAACTGAGCGGCCACTGCCACCTCAATGGTGTCAGGCTTGAGCGATTCGTGATCAAGAACGAGTGGTGGAGACCCATCGCCAGTAATAGTGAACACTGTGTCGTTGTAGCGATGCGATTCAATTCCGAACCGCTTCACTAGTCTGCGACCCCAAGCCCGTTCCTCGCCCGAAGGTTTGTGCTCTGGTCGCGGCACGATGTCAGTCAGAAGTCGAAACCCCTCAAGGGCTCCGGCATCGCTCATGCGGGTACCGAGCAGTACATCCTCGTCGGGGAACGCCATCAGCGCACGACGAAAGTTGTCGCCAATCAGGGCCTTCAGCGTGGCGTCACGCTTCGATGTGCGCTTGACAGCAGCAACACCCAACAAGATGCATGGGGTTCCACCAATGCGTTCTAGGGTCGAAAATGAAAACCCACGCAGTAGGTTCCCTTCTCTCACCAGAGTCACGAGCACCCAGATATCAACCTGCTTAGAGAGCTCTCCCACCCCGTAGCAGTGTCCACCATCAGCGCAGATATCGGCCATCTCGGCCAGCTCCGAGTCGCTGAGGGCAGTGCAATCTTTTGTCGTGACGTCGAGCGCCATGCACAGCTCCCAAAAAAGTGTTGCAAATATGGTCCCACTAGTTCAGTCGAAAACGGCCCCTAAACGCAAACTGCGCTAAGAATTTCAGCAGTTCACCACAGATCTCTGCTCTGAGAGCACAGTGCAACAAGTGCTCTCAGACGACGACGGCTTCGTGACCAAGAAGCGCCCGGAGTTCGCCCACTAGGCCGCTCTGGGTGCTCACCATGTACTGCTCTGGCAGTTGCAGCACATGCGTCTCGTCGAGCAGCAAGATCACCTGCGAAGAACCAGGAAAATCTAAGAACAGCTCTTTGAGGCGGTCCACCGTGGAGTCATTCAGCCGAGTTGGGCTCAGGTGCAGCCTCAGCGGCGGGTCAGTCTCGGGCATCGCATCAAAGATCTCGATATCGGTTGCAATCAGCTTGGGGGTGTCATCTCGCCGATCTACTCGACCGCCAATGAGAACCACTGCATCCTCGGCGAGCAGGTGCCCAATCTCTGTCATTGTTCGAGGAAAGACCATGACTTCAACAGCACCCTGCAGGTCTTCGAGGGTAAACACCGCCATCAGGTCGCCCTTCTTTGTCCACTTTCGCTGCAGGCTAGAGATAACACCACCCACTGTCCTGCGGGTTCCGTCCTCTACGTCTGCCTCGAAGAGTTCGGGGATCGTGCAATCCGTCTTTTTACGCAGAGCCGTCTCTGCACCTAGCAGCGGATGATCCGAGACATACATGCCCAACATTTCTTTTTCAAAAACCAGCCGCTGCTTCTTGTCGAAATCATTCACCGGAATCACCACGCGCTCGTCGAAGGCCGGCGACTCTGCTTCAGCCTCTGCAAACAAAGACATCACGCCCATCTCGTGTTCCTTGCGACGCGCAACGGTTTGATCGATGATCTGTTCGTACACCATCAGTAGGCCCTGCCGGGAGTGACCCATCGAGTCGAAGGATCCCGCTTTAATCAGGGCTTCAATCGTCTTTTTGTTGAGGACCTGAGTGTTTACACGCTGGCTGAAATCGTAAAAATCCTCGAACGCTCCTGACTCTTCACGCTCGCTCACGATGTGTGCAACAAGTCCCGCGCCAACGTTGCGCACTGCAGACAAACCAAAAAGAATTCGGCGCTGCTCGGCTCCGTCCTCGCCCACGTCGATCACGGGGGTGAAATCAGTTGTGGAGCCGTTCACATCTGGAACCACAACCTCGATGCCCATCGCACGGCATTCCGCTAGGAAGATTGCTGCCTTATCTAGCGAAGTACGAACACTCGTTAGCAACGCTGCTAAGTACTCTGCCGGGAAGTTCGCTTTGAGGTATGCAGTTTGATAGGCGATGTAGCCGTAGCCGTAGGCGTGTGACTTATTGAACGCGTAATCAGCAAACGGTTCGATGATGTCGAACCAAGCAGTGCCAAGTTCCTCGCCGTAGCCAGTATCTACGCATCCTTGAGTGAACTTGATCCGCTCTCTAGCAATAAGTTCTTTGTCCTTCTTGCCGCAGGCTTTGCGCAGATTGTCTGCTTCTGCAAGGGAGTAGCCAGCAAACTTCTGCGCAATTCGCATCATGGATTCCTGATACACCATGAGTGCATAGGTATCACCTAGAACCTCTTGAGCGTCGGGGTGCAAATACTCAACCGGCTTGCGACCGTTCTTGCGGTCGGCATAGTCGTAATGCATGTTTGCGGCCATCGGGCCTGGGCGATAGAGCGCCACAAGCGCTGCAACGTCTTCGAACTCGGTTGGTGCAAGGGAACGCATCAACGCTCGAATCGGTGAGGACTCCAATTGGAATACCCCAATGGAGTCACCACGAGAGAGCAATGCAAAGGTGGCTTCGTCCTCAAGGTCGACATTATCGATATCAATATCGATTCCGCGAGTTTGCTGAATCAGTGCCAATGCGTCAGAAATAACGTCGAGGTTGCGAAGACCAAGAAAGTCCATCTTCAACAGGCCGAGGTCCTCTACCCCGTGCATCTCGTATTGAGTAACGACGGGCGCATCCTCGGGGTTTTTCCCGGCCTCGGGCTTGCGTTGGATGGGCAAATAGTCGGTCAGCGGCTCTTTGGTAATCACTACGGCCGCTGCGTGTATTCCGTCACCACGCCTCAGACCCTCTAGGCCCTTTGCAACCTCGATTACTTCTCTGGCGTCGGGGTCCTCGTGGTACATCTGACGAATATCTGCTGCCATCTTGTAGCCATCTCGGTACTTGGGATGCTCTTCAAGGCATGCATACAGGGGCGTGTCTCTGCCCATCACCAAAGCGGGCATGGCCTTGGCTACTTTGTCGCCAACGGAATAGGGCTTACCAAGGACTCTGGCGGCATCTCGCACGGCGGCTCGAGCCTTGATGGTAGAGAAGGTCACGATCTGAGCAACCCGGTCTCGGCCGTAGCGTTCGGCGGCGTAACGGATCATCTCATCGCGGTAGCGGGAGTCGAAGTCCATATCGATATCAGGCATGGACACCCGGCTGGGATTCAAGAAACGTTCAAACAGCAGATCGTATTTGATTGGATCAAGGTCGGTAATCCGCAAGCAGTACGCAACTGCGCAGCCTGCTGCTGAACCTCGTCCGGGGCCAACTCGGATATTGCTGTCACGGGCATGCTTGATGAGGTCCCAGGTGATGAGGAAATACGAGGAGAACCCCATATCGCCAATGACCTTGAGTTCATAGGCCAAGCGCTCAAGTGCTGCATCGGGAAGGTCATCTCCCCATCGAGCGTGCGCCCCAGCAAAAGTTAAGTGCTCTAGGTATGCAGCATCATCAGCAAACCCCTCGGGCAGCGGGAAGTTCGGCAGCAGGGGCTTGCCAAACTCGATCTCTAACTCGCAACGCTCGGCAATCCAAAGTGAGTTATCGCAGGCCACTTCCACCTCGCGGAAGAGGTAGCGCATCTCCTGAGCCGACTTGAGATAATGATGATCTCCATGGAACCGAAAGCGATCTGGATCACTGAGTTGAGATCCTGTCTGCACGCACAACAGGGCATCATGGGCCACTGCATCGCTCTGGTTGACGTAGTGACTGTCGTTGGTTGCAAGGAGAGGCAGCTTGAGACGCTTGGCTAACTGAATGAGTTGCGGGTTGGTTCGCAGCTGGTCCGGAATTCCGTGATCCTGTATTTCTACGAACAGGTGATCGCGGCCGAAGATGTCGAGCAGGCGACCCGCACGCTCGCATGCTGCGTCGAAGCCCTGATTCATCATTGCCTGCAGCACGTGCCCGCCAAGGCAACCAGTGGTAACAATCAGACCCTCTGAGTGTTCCTCGAGGATCTCCCAGTCAATCTTGGGCTTGCGGTAGTAGCCCTCCATAAAGGCCCGCGAAGAGAGCTGTATGAGGTTCTTGTAGCCAACCTGGTTCTCGACCAAGGTTGTCAGGTGGTAGTAGGCCTTCTTGCCCCCTTCCACCTCTCCCCCAGAGTCATCCATGCGCGAACCACGCAACTGCAGTCGCTCATCGCGATGCTCATGCGCCATGTAGAGCTCGCTACCAATGATTGGCTTTACACCGGCTTTATTACATTCCTGATAGAAGTCCAGAACTCCGTACATATTGCCGTGGTCGGTAATTCCCATTGCAGGTTGGCCATCTTTGACCGCCGAGGCCACAACATCACCGATACGCGCCGCACCGTCGAGCATCGAATACTCAGTGTGCTGATGAAGATGGACAAATGAATCTGCCACGACGGGTACGCCTCCCCAGATTTCTAGTGCACACGCGTGCCCATGGAGTCGAGACCAATGCACCTGCATCGGCTCTTTGAGTATCGCGCGCCTTGGGTGCTGGCTTGGACCTTCCCTAGATACATGGGAAATCCACTGCCATCTGAGTCCTAGATGTAACCAGGTCCGGGTTCATGCGCAGATCCCGTCCGTTCGGGCAACTCGCCGCGCATTCCTTCAAGTTGTTGACGCGCAGCCATCTGCTGAGCAACCAAAGTGGCCTGTATGCCGTGGAAGAGCCCCTCAAGCCAACCCACAAGCTGAGCCTGAGCTAGTCGTACTTCTGCCTCTGTGGGAGGTTCTTCGGATGAGAAGTCAAAGCTCAACGTGTCGAGTTCTTGGCCTAACTCGGGCGACAACGCCGACTTCAACTCCAAGATGGAACTGTCGTAAATCCGGCCGAGTTGCTCTCGAGAGGCATCGTCAAGAGACGTGTTTCGCACCTCCTCGAGCAGTTGCTTGATCATCGCCCCGATCCGAATGATCTTTCCAGGAGACTCAATCTCTAGAGCAGTATCAGCTGCTTCGAACTCCTCGGCGGTTGAACCCCCAAGGCCTTCTGCCGAACCCCCTGCTGTGCTCAGCAGCTCTGCAGATAACGGCACCTCAGCGGAACTACCAACCGTCGACGCGCCAGCGCCAGCGCCAGTCCCGGCTCCCGGATCAGTATCGGTGTCAGCATCAGTGCCCGAATCAGTCTCAGTGTCGGGGCCAGAGGTAGGAAGAGCCAT
>CAFBMG010000045.1_pt1 | contig 12419 bp, 15 predicted proteins | sample 7268431 | NCBI WGS metagenome assembly CAFBMG01 (sample SAMEA6814054, study PRJEB35770) | freshwater metagenome | biome: Freshwater; feature: Freshwater reservoir; material: water | place: Czech Republic | collected 2017-05-23 | depth 30m m | reverse complement strand
GAGGCTCCTCTGCTCCCGAACAGATTGAGGCTTACGGGTTGGGTCAACTCTGCGGAGATCTGGCCGAACTCCTAGACGCACTCGAGATAGAGCGGGCCGTTTTTGTGGGCCACGATTGGGGAGGCTTCGTCGCGTGGGGGATGCCCGTGCTGTTCCCGCAACGATGCGCCGGCGTTATTGGTGTCTGCACCCCGTATACCCCGTTCCCCTCTCTGGACTTTCTGAAAATGATGTTCGGCGAAGACCCTGAACAGATGTACATGAGGTGGTTCCAAGAACCCGAGGTTGCAGAATCGGTGCTGGACTCACAGGCAAGGTTGATGTTCGAAAAGCTCTCGGTGCGTGGAGTCGACCCAAAAATTCTGGCTGAGCTCGGTGTAGCCCGAGAGAGCGGCTTTAGCTTCAATCCATTTATCGACCTAGAAGCAGTCCCTACCGTTGCACCCTCGGTACTGACCGAAGATGACCTTGAGTTCTATGCGTCCACCTTTGACCGCACCGGCTTTCGTGGTCCGGTGAACTGGTATCGAAATATTGACGCGAACGGCCAGAACTACCCGGGTGTAGGAACTCAAGCCTTGGACCTTCCCACCTTGATGATCTGCGCCGAGTGGGACCCTGCGCTGCCACCGGAATTGGCATCGGGAATGCCCGCACTCTGTTCGGACCTAGAGATGAATACGGTACCCAAGGCCGGTCATTGGGTGCATGAGGAGTATCCGGATCAGGTCAACGCGCTCATCATTGACTGGCTCACACGCCGCTTTGCACGCTGAGTACTCGCTGCCACTAGGGCGATTACTGACCCTCGGGACTCATCGCTCGATTCAAAAGGTCACGCAGCTCCCTGGTTCGCCCTTCCCAGGTAAAGCCAGTTCGTACAAACTCGGCAGCGTCTGCGCCCATCTGTTTTCGAGTGTCAGCGTCTTCTAGAAGCGATATAAGCGCCTCGGTAATGTGCGCCGAGTTGCTGCCATCAACAAGCAAGCCAGTCTTGTTTGGGCTGAGCGCAGACGGAACGCCGCCAATATTGCCGGCTAACACGGGGCGACCAACTGCTTGCGCCTGGATAAAGACAATTCCAAATGCCTCGACTTCTAGACCGCGCTTACGCTCTCGACAGGGCATGGCAAACACGTCGCCTGCGGCGTAGTGAGCGGGAAGCTCATCCTCTGTTGCTGCTCCGGCAAATACCACGTGCTGATCAACACCGTGGTCGGAAGCCAGCTGACGAAGCGTAGCTTCGTAAGGTCCGCTCCCGACGATCAACAAAGAAGCTTCGGGCACCGCCTTGCGAACTTCACTCAACGCCATGATGAGTTGATCCTGGCCCTTGCGTTCAACCAACCGAGATACGCAGACCACGACCGGCGCAGTACTCAACCCATGCCTGTCACGGATCAAGCTGCCGTCCACCGCGCGATGAAACACCTGTGGGTCGACTGCGGGAGCCAATAATGCGTACTCGGGCCCTGCACCAAAGGCCGCACGCAGGGAATCATCACAGAAGCTCGATACAAAGGTGATAGCCGATGCGGATCGACCGATTCTGCGCAGCAAGTGTGCACCCCCGGGGGCGCGAACTGCCGATACTTCAAGTCCATGCGTAAACGCAATGAATGGTCTGCCCGATTTTTTCTTTAGGCGTGGGCCCATCAGTGCCAGCGGAAAAGCCGCTCCAAAGATCACAACCTCGGCTTGGGTCTGCTCAATGAGACGCAGCGTCCGGCGAAGCACCCGTGGCGTAGGCAGCAAGACCGATGAACGATCCCGCACGACTCTAAAAGGCGCTTGCGCATCCCAGGTCGCATCCCCGGCAAAGGCTGATGCATAGACCGTGACCTCATCACCAGCCGCGGTCAGTCCGCGGCACAGTTGATCTACGTAATTCTGAATCCCACCGAGTCGTGGGGGTAGGTCATTGGTAACAACAAGAACGCGCATTTACCTGTCAGCTGCTTCGATCCGCGCAGAGCCAAGCTCTGGGTCACCAACTAGGCGCAGACCCGCAAACTCCAGATGACGCGGAGTGAACTCTTGCATCAGGTCGGTACAGACCGGGGCCGGGCCGCTACGCGAAGCAGCATCGCTTCGCTGGCCGAGTTCGATCACTTCTCTCAGAAGCAGGCGTGACTCTTCATCAAGGAGAGCAAGATCATCTGACACCAGCACCATTCCCCCGCTTGCTCCTACAGCAAGCGCCCAAGCTCGCACTTGTTCCGCGGTGAGTTCGGTATCTGAGGTGCGCAGCATCACGCAGTCAGGGTCATTCAGCCACAGGCGTCGGTGCTGATGCGCACGGGTCAGTGTGTTGCGCCAAGCGTTCTTGGTAGATGGGATGGTCTGCTCGTATCCGACATAGGGCCATAGCTCGGGCTTTGGCGCCCAAAACGGTGCCACATCAGAGCCGATTCTCATGCCGTCCACAACCCCGATACATGCGCCGAGTGGGGCCCCACAGCCCAGAATAAATGTGTCCTCGCCTGCACCGCGACGAATGGCGTCATAACCTGCGCGAACACGTTGCGCTGGAGTCAGGCTCCGATCTGCCCAGATGCCGTCAAAGCCCGGGGAATACGTGAAGTCCAACTTGAGGTAGGTGAATCCCAGTCGGACCAACTCGCGGGCTAGAGACTCAAGGTGTTCAAGAACCTCTGGATTTGTGACGTCAAGTGTGTGAACAAATCCACCCCAGTGTGGCCCGAACATCCCGATAAGCGGCTCACCCGAGAAGTCCTTGGCAATCCAGTCTGGGTGGTCGTGAGCGAGCCTCGAGTTGAGTGAAACACCAAACGGAGCAATCCACAGACCGGGTCTAAAACCTGCGGACGAGATTGAGTCAGCAATCCCCTTCAGCCCCGACGGGAACTTTTCATTCGTGACCAACCAATCTCCAATTTCTGATTGAAAGCCGTCATCGAGTTGCACAACATCAAAGGGCCAGTCAGCGGCAAGCTCGAGATTTTTTAAAAGGTCAGACTCTGTGACCTGATCGAAGTAGTGGTACCAAGAGCACCAGCCCACTTGGAACTCTGCTTCCGTTCGGGCGTTCGAGCACTCGCCAATCTGACTCGCCCAAGAGTCGAGTCCCCCTGCGGGGTCACCCACCGAGCGAATCACCACCTCGTGGAGCGTTCTGGTTTCGCGAGGCGCAAGTTCTGCCGAGCCTAGGAAGGCCTCGATGGCTACTTCAAAATCCGTTCCCACCTGATCCACACGGATGGTGCCGTCGTGTAGATGCCCACCCAAAAATCCGATCAGCACTGACTCGTGGCTATCACTGATCACTGTGACCATCTCTGAGCGGAGTTGAGCATCACGCGTTCGTCGCTGATCGGCATGTTGAGTCATGGTGACCATCTCGACCGAACTAACCGTTGAGGGATCAACATCTTCTCCGGGTTTGGCAACATTGCTTTGGCTCCAGGACTGATAGCCATGGCGAAACATTGCCAGTTCACCCTCAACCTGCGTCAGCAGATAGACCGCTGAGATGGATCGAACCTCTACCGAAAAATCACTTTCGTTCGAAACCGACCAGGTGAAGCCCGTGGGGCTCTGCTGCATCGAGACCTCAAGACGAGCCCCCTCGGCAGCCGAGATCACCTGATGATGCTTGGTTAATTGCATCTCGTGACGATAGCCCCAGCAGGCTCTCACGTCTGTGCCGAGCATTCCGCCTTGAATTACCCCACAAGTCGAAAGAGCTCGGGTGCAACGGGGCAGTCAGTAGCCTTGAGGCTCTCAGCGAGGGTGCCTACCCCGCCGACGCCTGCGCAGTGAGTGACGAGTTCATGCGGCACAATCTCTGCAGTGGTGCTGAGCGGTTCAGCCGACGCAGACCAGCGATTCACCAGCGCATCAAACATGCTCGCAGGCATCAGCCTTCCGACTCCTGCAAGAGCCCACACCTCTGCACCAACATGGCCTGCAACAGCAGCCGCTGCGAGCGAGCCAGCAGGGGCAAGCAGTGTCTCAGGCCCTAGAGCGAAACAATCCAAGATGACTATCTCGGCCAAGGCCACAGCCGAGGCCGCATTGCGAGCAGCCACTGCTGTTGCATCAACGTCAATTCGCTCAAGTTGCCGCACAGCCTCGTCGGCCTCGCCGTCAACATCAACGATCATTACCTCTACGTCTCCTCTGCGGCGCAAAGCTCCCACGGCTTGTTCCGGCCACCCAATAATCACAACAGATGCATCTGCGGGAAGTGCCTGGGCTAGCAGTTTCGCGGTTGGGTCAGACTCGATCGCCGTGACAGCTGCCCGAGCCTCTTGCATCGCATCGGGCGCACAGAGCATTCGGGCGCACAGCCACCACAGTGGCGAGCAGGTCAGGTGTCGGTCAATGATTCGCCGGCAGGCGGCCACCAAGCCCGCCGGGTCGTCTCGGAATGCCGACAGTGCAAGTGCCGACTCTTGGACGAGCACGTCCGCAGGCGCTCCCTGAGAACGGGCAACAAACCGGAGGCGCTCAATAGGGTGCACACGACGCAGTGTAGAACGCGTTGTGTCGTCTGTGACATGCACCGGCTGCGCCGTAGGGCTTAGATCGAGCCACGCTGATGCCCTGAATTACCTCATTGGCCGGAACGAATCTCGTAAGTACGGCTCACCCGCGCTACCTTTCACTTCCGTGACTACGGTGCCCTCTGATCTCATTCTTCATCCGCATGGCGGCGAGCCCCTCAGCATGGCTGATCAGGTGACGATGTTTCACCTTGTCCTCGTCGTGCTTGACCCGTACACCATTGAAAGCTCGGTGCTACTTGAGACTGCCGGGCGCATTCTTGAAGAGTTCGCTGGAGCTGACTGCCGAGCCGGATGGTTAGTAACTGCTAACGAAACTGACGCATCAGCATTTCTTGGTCCATGGGAGCAAAAGTTTCTGACCTTCTGCGACCCGGAGCGAACAGCTGTAGCCGCACTTGGCCTTGAGTCGCTCCCGGCACTCATCCACATCGGCGGAGACCTGACCATCATTGGCAAAGCCGAGGGTTGGGAACCATCAGATTGGCGAGTTATCACAACCAACTTGGCCAAGATGATGTCTTGGAGCAAGCCAACCTTCCCCAAGTCTGGCGACCCTGCTCCCTTTGATGGCTCCCCAGCAACTGGCCGTGATTCAGAACCGGAATCAGAAACGGCCTGAGAGCGCAGTTTTGAGCGTGCTGCACAGCCGCCCAGCGACCCAGCGACCCAACGACTCAGCGACCCAGCGACCCAGCCCCAACTCACCGCAGCTACCGAGCAGTCCAGCCGCCATCTACTGCCAGAATCTGCCCCGTCACATAGCTCGAGGCCTGGCTCGCTAGATACAGCAATGCCCCGTCAAGCTCCTCGGGCCTGCCGGCACGGCCCATCGGGGTGTTTCGTTCAATGAACTGTGCACCATTGGGGTCGTCAAACATTTCCGCCTGAGTCATCTCAGAGGGAAACCAGCCCGGCGCAATTGCGTTGACTCGGACTCCTTTTCGGCCCCACTCGCAGCCGAGTTGGCGAGTCATGTTGACGAGTGCACCCTTCGAGGAGCAATAGCTCACGTCTTTCATTGGTGAAGCTGCAACGAGACCAAGGATTGAGGCCATGTTGATGATGCTGCCGCTGCCTGCTTTGAGCATATGTGCGCCAGCAAGCTGGCTCAGATGAAAGGGTGCAACCAAGTTGACGTCCATCACTTTGGCGAACTGCTCCAAGGTCTCATCTGTAGCCGCCACTGGTTTGCTGAGCCCAGCGTTGTTGACCAACACGCCGATGCTGCCAGAGACATCCACTGCAGCCTGCACAAGCCGTTCCCGGTCGGCAACTATGGCCAGATCGCCTGGGCAGGCCACAACGCGATTCCCGAGTTCCTGAACTAGCTGATCTAGGCGTTCCACCCGCCGAGCACTCACTACCACCGTTGCGCCTGCGGCATGCAGCACTCGGGCTGAGCGCATACCAAGCCCGGATGAAGCACCGGTGATGACTGCAGTCACTCCGTCAAGTCGAAAAAGATCTGCAATCTGCGTTGATAGTTCGGGGCTCACCATGCCCCGAACCGTAACCAGTTTGTGGCTACTTCACCACAACGACTTGGGTGCCAATTTGCGCCCAGTCATACAAGAGCGATGCATTCCAGTTGGATTGCCGCACGCATCCATGCGAACGGTAGCTCCCGAGTTCGTCCTCACTCTGCAGTGGTTGACCCCGTCGGTTGACTGGGATGGAGTGGAACCCAATAGCTGCGTCGCTTCCGTGAGCAAAGCGCACCATCCATTGCATGCTCGCACCGCCGCCGACTGAGGTGGTGTAGCGACTCTTCGAAAACACGTGATACGTGCCCTCTCCCGGAGTCTTGTACCTTCCCGACACCAGATAGGTATGAACTACAGCTTCGTTGTCTTCAACCCACCACACGCGCTGTTGTTCCATCGAGTAGACAACTCGCCTGCCAGAACCAGAGTTGAAGGGCAGGCCGCGCATATCTGGCGCAGGCGGGGCTGGCGGGGGCACCTCTGCCGCTGGAGCAGTTACAGGTGGTTCTGCTGGCGGAACATCCTGCGCCCCTACTGCTGTGGCAGTAAAGACCGACAGGGTTACCGCAAGCCCGAGCAAGAACAGGGCTCTGATAGCAACTTTCAACTGAGTCATGACGACCCCTTTCTGTTTGCAACAGTGTACGACCCAAGCAGAACCCGTGCCCCATGGACTGCACGCCGTGAGTTCAATCAGGACTTCACGAGCCGCTTGATCGCCTCTGTGGCTTCTTGGAGTTTCTCTTCGGCGTCGGCGCCGCGATGGCTAATCGCATCTGCCACACAGTGGCGAAGGTGGTCCTCGAGCAGCGCTAATGCAACTCCTTGCAGTGCCCGAGTTGCCGCAGAAATCTGTGTGAGCACATCAATGCAATAGGTGTCCTCCTCGACCATTCGCTCGATTCCTCGGACCTGGCCTTCGACTCTGCGGAGGCGCTTCAGATAGGCATCTTTATTCTCGTCGTATCCGTGCATGAGCGCAGCCTAGCAACTGCATCGCTATACCCGTATGGGGTATCTAGATCTCAAGCAGGTCAGATCTCAGGGAGCTCGTCTAACGGAAGGCCATCGGGCGCGAGCGCGTGGGTTCTCACCCAGGTGTGCAGTGCAATCCCTGAGGCGACTCCGGCATTGATCGACCTAGTAGAGCCGAACATTCGGATGGAGCAGACCCGAGTACATGCTTCCCGTGCTGCTTCAGAAAGTCCGGGCCCTTCTTGGCCAAAGATCAACACGCAAGAGCGTGGCAACTCAACAGTCTCGAGTGGAACTGAACCGTCAAGGTTATCGATGCCAATGACTTCAAGCTGCTCATGGGCAGCCCACTGCAAGAGGTCCTCAATGCTGGGGTGGTAGTACACGTGCTGATAGCGATCAGTCATCATCGCTCCGCGTCGGTTCCACCTGCGTCTACCAACGATGTGGACGGCGGCTGCGCCAAAAGCGTTGGCGTTGCGCACCACGGTGCCGATATTGAAGTCATGTTCCCAGTTCTCTACTGCTAAATGCACGGTAAATCGACGACCATCAAGGTCATCGCGAATGGCTTGCATCTTCCAGTATCTATAGCGGTCGATCACGTTTCGGCGATCTCCATGTGCAAGCAGGTCTGGGTCAAAGTGCTCGCCAATTGGCCACGGCAAATCGTGGGGACCGACCCCCACTTCATCTGCTTGGAGCGCACCGTCTGCCGGCTCGTCTTGTTGCTCTTGGCCGGTCTCATCCGGGCCTGCGTTGTCTGTCACGTACCGGCACCGTACCGTCATGGGATGACCAGTGCTGATTCCAACACCCCACTCCCCTCTCAGGTAGCCCCAAGGATTGTGCTTCTGGTTGCTCACGGCAGCCGAAACCCGCTCGCTGCGGTAGAGCATGCACAGCTATGCGAGAAGGTCCAAGCCGAATCCAACGAGGCCCAATCAATCCAAGCTCAGGCACTGCCACAAGCTGGGCTTGAGCCACAGCCCATCCAGGTGCGCCCCGCCTACTTAGAACTTGCAGAACCATCCATTGCGGATGCAATCGATACAGCCGTTGAGCAGGGGGCAGTGCACATCAGGCTGCTGCCGCACTTTTTGAACTCCGGCAATCACGTCATGCGAGACCTGCCCGAGGCCGTGGCCGAGGCAGAAAGAAAACACCCGGGTGTCAGCATCGAACTAGCCGAGCATCTTGGTGCAGATGCGGGACTCGTATCGTTGCTCACCACCCGGGTGTTAGCTGACTAGCTCCTAGATATTTGTGCGCTTCAACAACAGCGCTCTAGCGAGCAATGCGTTAGATGCCAATGCGTTGCGCAAGCAATTCGCGGTGATAGGTCGGGTCACCAAAGAGCAATTCTGAGCTCTTGGCACGCTTGAAGTACAGGTGTGCCGGGTGTTCCCAGGTAAAGCCAATACCACCATGAATCTGGATGTTCTCGGCAGCTGCGTGGAAATACGCCTCGGAGCAATAGGCCTTTGCCAATGAGGCCACCGAAGGCAGCTCCTCATTGAGCTCGGCTGCACACCAGCCGGCGTAGTACGCGGCAGACTTCGCCGACTCAACTTCGAGCAGCATGTCTGCACACTTGTGCTTGATCGCCTGGAAGGAGCCAATCGGTCGTCCGAACTGCACACGATCTTTGGCGTACTGAACGGCCATTTCGAGCACTTCTTGGCCGCCGCCAACCTGCTCGGCTGCAAGAGCTACAACGGCTAGGTCCAACACCGTCGAGAGAGTGTCCCAACCTGCGCCGTCAGTTCCGATCAAGGTTGCTGACACTCCTGCATACTCCAAACGAGCCTGCTTGCGTGTCTGATCCATGGTGGACAGTGCAGTGCGAGTCAGTCCCGCAGCATCGCCGTCGACTGCGAACAAACTCACGCCGGCATCAGTTCGAGCGGCAGTGATAATGAGGTTGGCGATGTGGCCATCTAGGACGTACAACTTGGTTCCGTCAATGGTCCAAGAATCACCCGACTTGGTAGCCGTTGCGGTAATTGCAGCCTCGTCCCAACGACCGTTGGGCTCGGTGTAGGCAAGGGTTGCGATGGTTTCGCCAGAGGCAATGCCAGGGAGGTAGGCGGCTTTGGCTGCTTCGTCACCCGAGTGCAAAAGCGTCTGAGCACCGAGCACCACGGTAGAGAAGTACGGGGCGCAGATCAGGCGACGTCCCATCTCTTCCAGCACCACGATGAGTTCAACGAAGCTATAGCCAGATCCGCCGAACTCTTCAGGAATCACAAGTCCCTGCAGGCCCATCTGCTCTGCCATCTGAGTCCATACGGCGGCGTCGTATCCGGCCTCGGTGTCCATGAGCTCGCGAACAGCGGCCTCGTCTGATTTGGCGTTAAGGAAGTCTTTGACGACCTTACGAAGTTCTTCTTGCTCTTCGCTGAAGGCAAAATTCACGGTGATCTCCAAGTAGTAGTCAGTTTTACTTCTCTGTTTCTACACCGAGCATGCACCGCCGACACATCGGCAGGTGTACACGGGTGTACTCCTAGATCTTCTATGATGACGGGATGGAGCATCTTGGGGTAAGGGAACTGCGACGAGAGGTTTCTGCGGCAATTCGTCGTGCTGGTGCAGGTGAGCGAATCGTCATTACCGTCGATGGCAGTCCCGTTGCACAACTTGGCCCCCTAGAGCCCACTGATGCGCAGCTCACCGTGGAGGACCTAGCGGCTCGCGGCCAGGTGATACTTGCTCGACGAACTGACCGGCCAGAGCCAGAATTTTCCATGCCACTTTGGGCTGGAACACGCATCGACCAACTCGTGCGAGAGGTGCGAGGCCGGTGACACTCTTTTTAGACACCACGGCACTCCTTGCTCGCTATCTTGAAGGCCCAGCACGAGAGTCGGCCCTACAGGCAATGAGCATCGACGATGAGTGGTGTGCGAGCGCACTTGCGTTGTCCGAGTCACTCATGTTGGTAGATCGACTCGGTGATGATCCGCAGCGCACAGACGAACTTCGCCGAGCCATGCGAGACGATTGGGAACGCATCCACATTGTTCCTGTAGATCAACGTTGCTTAGACCGCGCTGCCGAGCTTGGGCGCACGCAACCAGTTCGCACTGTTGATGCCATTCACTTGGCTGCAGCCGATCGGTTGCCGAAGCCACTGACATACCTGACCTTTGACCCGGGACAGATCCCAGTCGCGCTGGCATTGGGCTTCGCAGTACTCAGCACACCTAGCTCTTGAGCCTGCTGAATGAACAAGTTGCGCCACCGAGAGAGTGTGCTGTCACACTCCGCAGCGCGAGAATAGGACGATGGAGCAAGAGCCAAGCACCCTTCATCATTCAGATACCGACCTAGAGGTTCACAAAGTTGTTGTGGGCCCAATGGACAACAACGTCTTTGTGTTGCGCTGCAGACACACCGGCGACGCAGTACTGATCGATGCAGCCAACGAGCATGAGCAACTCTTGGAGTTGGCTCAGCACCTTGGTGTACGGCGGGTCCTAGAAACCCATGGCCACTGGGATCACATCCAAGCAGTACCGCAGATGCGTGATGCTGGGTACTCAGTCGGGGTGACCTCGGCTGATGCTGCGATGTTGGACAGCTACGACGAGATCATTGAAGATGACGCAGTGATACCAGTTGGCCGACTACGCCTTCGCACGATTCTCACCCCGGGCCACACCCCGGGTTCAATCTGCTTTCAGGTCGAGGGCAAGCCGCTGCTCTTTAGCGGCGACACGCTCTTTCCGGGCGGCCCTGGCAATACCTCCTTTGAGGGCGGGGACTTTGCCACGATCATTTCCTCGCTTGACCGTCGACTCTTTGCATCGCTCGATGCGCAGACCATCGTGATGCCCGGCCATGGCACCGACACCACTATCGGCACCGAGTCCCCACACTTGCAGGAGTGGGTTGATCGGGGCTGGTAATGGGCGTGGCGAGCCGGTTTGTCGGCCAAGACCCGCACTCAGGAGCCGATTCCGTGCGAGCTGCAGGCGAGCTAAGTAGCAGCTAAGCACCCTCTCTCAGACTGCTACCGCGCCGAGCGAGTGTTCGGCCGCCTACCAACAAGCGAGGGAAGAATGAATCCGGAACAAACCTCTGAGCAAGTTTCAATAGCGGGGTCGGCCCGTCGAGCCGGCGCAGTATTCGTAGCGATTATTGCGTGCACTGGAGCCTGGATGATTGCTGGAGCTGGCACGGCTAGCGCACAGCCCGACTGCGAGGCTGGTTCCTCGGGAAGCTGCTACTGCGTCTCGATAGACAGTTTCACAACGGCCGACAAATGCCCCGAGTCTCAGGGAAGCCCAAGCACCACTTCGACCACAACAGTCCCAACAACCACACCAGAGACAACCGTGCCGCAAACCACGACGACCTCAGTTGCTGTACCCACAACCACTCCGTCTGCAACGTTGCCCGTAACTGAAGTACTCGGAGTAACTGCGCAGCAGCCGATCGCAGCGACTGCTTCGCCGATTGAGTTCACTGGTTAAACCGGGAACGAGTTCACAGCGAGAGCCTCAGACTCGAACTCTCTCAAGTCCACGACGAGACATCTCGAAGGTGACTTTCGACCCTGTTTCATTCGACGGAGTTGAGCGAGGGTAATCAGACCCACAAAAGAAGAATCTTGGAGGTTCTGATATGAGTACTGAAACTGAAGCAACTCAGGTACAGGGGAAATCCCTTCGCCGCCGACTCATCGTTTCACTCGCTGCAATCGTGGCAGTAAGTGGGGCGTGGCTAGTCCTCAGCCCTGCAGGGGCTGGTGCAGGCCAGGTGAGCAAGCCGTGCGACGAGAGCGTGCAGAGGTGTGGTTCGACCACAACCACCACCGAAGAGACCACAACCACCACCGAAGCACCAACAACCACCGAAGCACCCACAACAACCACCGAAGCACCCACGACCACCGTGCCTACTTCGGTGCTTGGCGCAACCACGGTGCCCACCACCGCAGTTCCGCCAGCTTCAGTGCTTGGAGTCACCACCGAGCGGGTAGTCGTCGTTGACGCTGCGCCAATCGAGTTCACTGGCTGAGGCATTTCATACAGGCTCTTCTTCATGCAGACTCTGGGCTCTACATGCTCTGCCCGATTTTGCTGCTCCGCACTGCTAGGTAACCCCTCGGTGCGGAGCGGCAAAATCTTCTTTTTGCTACCCCCTATTTCCCCTACACGCGTAGGAGAAATAGACTCATCCTATGACCACAGAGCCCTCCCCCCTCTTTGAGATCACCAACTTGCGTGTTGCCCCAACGGCTCAACCCACAGCAGAAATCCTCAAGGGCCTGTCGCTGACGGTTGACCGTGGCGAAGTCCACGCACTCATGGGACCAAACGGATCAGGCAAGTCCACCTTAGCTAGCGCTCTGATGGGGTCACCCGAATACGCCACCACCTCTGGAACCGTCCGCTACAAGGGCGAAGACATCACCGAG
>CAFBMG010000044.1_pt1 | contig 12426 bp, 9 predicted proteins | sample 7268431 | NCBI WGS metagenome assembly CAFBMG01 (sample SAMEA6814054, study PRJEB35770) | freshwater metagenome | biome: Freshwater; feature: Freshwater reservoir; material: water | place: Czech Republic | collected 2017-05-23 | depth 30m m | reverse complement strand
GTCAGAATTTTTGAGCTGAACGAGGTCAAGTTCGAACTTAAGCCTTATTACAAGGTCAAGCTTCAAGCTCTCAACGCTGGATCTTCTTCGGCGCCTGCACCTGCTCCGGCGGCGGCACCAGCACCGGCGGCGGCACCAGCACCGGCGCCTGCTCCAGCACCGGCTCCTGCTCCAGCACCGGCTCCTGCTCCAGCGGCGGCACCAGCACCAGCGCCTGCTCCTGCACCAGCTCCTGCTCCAGCGGCGGCACCAGCTCCTGCACCTTCACCAGACCCGGCATTTAGCCCGTTCGCTTCCCCGGCTGCGCCTAGTGCTCCAGCAGCTCCTAGCGCACCGGCTGCGGCACCAGTTCCTCCGGCCGATCAGCCAGCAGAAGAAAGCCAGCCCACTCGGCGCGGCTTGTTTGGTCGATAATTCGCTTGTTCTCTCAGTCAGCGACTGACTGAGACGTGGCGCATCAAATTGTTCGCTGTGCCCGGGTTCGCCCGGGCACTTGCGCGACTGCAGCTATGTAAGAGCTAGGTGACAAGAAAGACAACGCCAACAAGAACCACGCTGAGTACCACGCCAACTATTGCTGCGATGCCAATCACTGTCAGAACCAGGAGCAATGTCGATCTCGCTCGAACTGCCGGAGTAATCGTGACATCGCGGGCTCGTCGGCCGGTGATAACCACTCCGTCGGAATCAGCCTGCTCAACCGCATCGGCTCGGTCCGAACTACTTGTGCTGGGGATTGCCTCAGCAAATTCATCCTGCGGAACTCCAGAACCGGTTCCCGTGGCAGGCTGAGGGAGCGGCCGTCGACCAAAGAGGGCGTAGCCAAAGCCAAGAGCGCTCAGCACCACTATCAAGATTCCAACGAATAGCGTGAACATGACTGATCAGACACTACCAACCGAGGAAGACTCCTCGATAGTTCCAAGCGGCGATGATTCTGCTTTTGAGCTGAGCGGCGCAGATGCTTGTGCCGACTTTTTAGAAAGTACCCCGCAAGCTGATCAATCGGAGCTACCGGTACAGGCTCAGCCCAGAACTCGTTGGGTTGCCCTTGGGGTGTTTGGTTTTCTTGCAGCGGGACTTGTTGCTGCGGCTTTTCTGATCCGCTTGCCCTACTACTTGGTGCAACCCGGGTCAGTTCGCCCAGCCGAACAGCGTATCGACATCTCGGGAGCTGAGAGCTTTGAAAATAGCGGTGACATCTTGTTCACCACGGTATTTGTTGATCAGGCGACTCCTGCTTTGATGATTCGTGCATGGCTTGACGACGCAGTGGAGATCCGAACACGACAAGAGATGTACCCAGAAGGGGATCGCAAGGCGAGTCAGGAACAGAATCAGCTCCGGATGGACCTCTCAAAATTGACGGCAACTCGGGTGGCCTTGCAATACCTCGGGATCGAAGCGGAATATGACGCAGACGGAACACGGGTTCTCGCAGTTCAATCAGAAGCACCCTCGGCCGGGGTCTTGCTGCCAGGAGATGTGATTATCTCTGTAGACGGTTCGGAGATTGCGCTTCCATCGGAAATTGCTCCCGAGCTTGCCGATCACGCTCCGGGGGATCAAGTCCAGGTAGTAGTTCGTCGTGCAGCACCCGATGGTCAGCAGGTTCGAAAAGAACTTGACGTGACCCTCGGTGCCTCATCCGATGAAGTGACTCGGCCGATTCTGGGAATTGAGGCAGAGCCGGACGCACCCTCGATTGATTCAGAAGTGCAAGTTGACGTGGATTCCGGAACGGTTTCAGGCCCGTCTGCTGGCCTTGCGTGGACGTTGGCAATACTCGATCGTCTCACTCCAGGATCGCTGACGAGAGGGAAGACTGTGGCCGTGACCGGTGAGATTCTTGAAGATGGAACGGTGGGCCCGATCGGCGGGATTCTTCAGAAAGTCTCTGCTGTCAAACGCGCTGGCATCAAGATGTTTATCTACCCTGCATCAACCCCGGTCGAGGAGCAAAAGCAGATGCGTGCACTCGCCGGAAAAAAAGTTGAACTCCGTCCCGTAGAAAATCTAGATCAGGCGGTTCAGGCTCTCTCGCCTCGAGGGATTCAGCTTCCAGGGTGAGCTTTTGTAGGTTCCGCCACACGCGGCCTTAGGACTTCTAGCATTGCCTGCATGACTGACACGTTGCCCGACCCGCCCGAGATTGATCCAGCGGTCTTGGCAGGCACTCACTTCGAGAAAGTCCGAAAGGGTTTAGACCCAGTTTTGGTTCATGCCACTCTGGGACGAGCCGCGGACGCCCTCAGAATCTGGGAGCTACGTGACCGGCAACTCAGAGAGAAAGTGGCGAAGCTCGAGCAACAAGTTGTGGATTCCCAAGACCTTGATGAATCCCGAATGGTCTCGGTCCTTGGAGAGGAAACCGCCAAGATTGTTACTGCGGCAAAAGAGGCTGCAACAGCGATTCGAACCAAGGCAGAAGAACAGGCAGAACGACTGCTGCGCGAGACCGAAGAATCCTCCACGGCTGCAGCTGAAGAACTCATTGCAGAGTCAAAACAGCAACGCGATGAAGCCAGCAGGCTTCGAGAGGAAGCGACTGCAGAAGCGGAGCGCATCAGCGCTGAGTCAACCGCGGCTGCCGATGCACTGAGCGCTGCTGCGTTGCAGCGACACGACGAACTCATCGAACAGGCCGAGGCAGTGCTTGAACTCAGAACACACGAGGCCGAGCTAGCAGCCGAAGCGCTGCGGCTTGAATCTGCTGCCAAGGTTGCAACGGCAAATTCTGAGGCGAGCGAGATTCGTGCTTCTGCTGAAGAGGCTGCTGCAGCGAGTAAGGAGCAGGCTCGTGAAGAAGGCCGCGCAATGGTCGCCGAGGCGAAAGCAATCAAAGAGCGCATGTTTGAAGATCTCGCGGCGCGAAGGACAACAGCTCGCCGACAGATCGAGGCATCGCGGGGTGGCCGTGACCGGATTGTTGAACTGCTGCGTGCAGCAGTTGCTGACGTTGCCAGCACAATTGAGGGTCTTGAAGATTCCGAGGCAGACGTACAGGCCGCAGCGGTAGCTGCAGCGAATCAGATCGAGGACGATATTGATGATGTGCTCTCCGAGTTGAAGTCTGATGCTTCCTCTGAGGCAACACCGTTGGATTCCGAGCCAGCGCTGAGTTTGGTTGCGACCCTTGAGGCTGTCGAGCAGCCCGAGGTGGTTGAGCTGGTCGAGGAGTCCGAGGTGGTTGAAACCCTTGAGGTGATTGAGACTCTTGAGCTGGTCGAGGACTCCGAGGGTGTTGAGATTCTTGAGGTGGTTGAAACCCTTGAGGTGATTGAGACTCTTGAGCTGGTCGAGGACTCCGAGGATGTTGAGATTCTTGAGGTGGTTGAAACCCTTGAGGTGGTTGAGACTCTTGAGCTGGTCGAGGACTCCGAGGATGTTGAGATTCTTGAGGTGGTTGAAACCCGTGAGGTGATTGAGACAATTCAAGATTCTCAGCAAGAGACTGCCCCCAGCGAAGAAGAAAATACCGACAGTGGTGCCACGGTTCATGACTTGTTTGCACGAATTCGCTCCCAGGGTCTGATTGAGGATCAACCCGGGGTTGAGCGTGATGCATCTATGGACGAGCGCGACAAATTGTTGCTTCCCGTCGAGAAGCAACTCTCAAAGGCACTTCGAAGGCTGGCCTCGGATGAGCAGAATGAGGTTCTGGACTACCTTCGCCGCATCAAAACTTCCCGGCCCGATTTTGCCAAAGTGCTGGAGAGCTCGGATCGGGTACTGACAAAGTTCGCCGACTCGTTGCTTGATGACTTTACCCAAGCAGTGGCAGCCGGTTCTGAGTTCTGGGCGGCTGTTTCTGGTGTCACTGCTGGTTCGCTCTTCAGTGAGGACGATCAGATAGAAGAGTGCCTTCGCTCCAACCTTGAGCAGTTCTTAGAAATCCACAGAGCGCACCTCGAGCGCAGCTTCAGAGACGGTGATGAGGCTGGCCTCGAGAACAACGAACGTGCGGAACGCATTCGGGCGACATATCGCGATTGGCGGTCAGGCTCGCTCACGGAGCTAGCTGGAGACCTCGCCATTGCCGGCTTTACACAAGGTGAGCGACTCGCAGCCGGGCCGGGCACTCAATGGTGTTGGGCTGTGGATCATGGCGGTTTGCCCTGTGCAGATGGCGAGGACAATGCTTTAGAGGGCGCCATTGCTTGTGGAGATCCCTTTCCGACCGGAGACATCACCCCGCCGGCACACCCGGGCTGCCGATGCATCCTTCTGCCGGCGCATCTGTAGATTGTAACGGTGCGCATTCCGAGTGACATGCCTGATCAGCCCATCGGCGATCCGGGACAAACCAAACAAACCCACAGCTCAAATCGGGGCAGAACCCTGCTAGCAGTGACCCTTGTCGTTGTTGTTGTTTTGGCATTGTCAATGCGGGCCATCGCCACGTTTTGGACGGACTTTCTCTGGTTTGACCAACTCGATTTATCCAGCGTTTGGCGCCGGCTTCTCTCTGCCAAAATCACACTCGGTGCTGCCACCACCTTGGTCTTTTTTGTATTGCTCTGGGGAAACCTTCTGATCGCCGATCGATTGGCGCCCAAGTATCAAGCCTTGCCCGGTCCAGAGGATGAGCTGCTCGTTCGCTATCGAGAGCTCGTTGCGGGGCGTCAACGAGTCTTGTGGCTCGTTGTGGCGTTCTTCATTGCAATCATTCCTGGGTTTGGTGCATCAGCCCAATGGCAGGAGTGGCTGCTGTTTAGATTCGGTGGGTCCTTCCCGGCCAATGATCCCGAGTTTGGCGTTGATATTGGTTTCTACGTGTTCAAGCTGCCATTCCTTTCTTCAGTCGTGGACTGGATGTTTGGTTTCCTGATCGTCACCGCCGTGGCTGTCGCAATCGTCCACTACCTCAACGGCGCAATTCGAGTTCATCCTCAAGGGGAACGAGTCAGCCAGCCGGCAAAAGCTCAGCTCTCGGTTCTGCTCGCTCTTGCGGCATTCACGAAGGCGCTTGACTATTGGTTGCAGCGCTTCGAACTTCTGACATCGTCTGGATCATCCTTCGATGGCGCTGGCTATGCAGATATTTCTGCTTCGCTGCCGGCGATCCAATTGATGATTCTTATTTCGATCTTTGCTGGACTGATGTTGTTGGTCAACATCCGTCGCAAGGGATGGGCCTTGCCAGTCATCATCTTGGGCCTCTGGGCACTCATCGCAATTGTTGCTGGTGGCATCTATCCCTCCTTCGTGCAGCGGTTCCAAGTTGAACCTGCAGAACTTGCGAAAGAGAAGCCGTATATCGAGCGGAATATCAGCGCAACACGAACTGCGCTCGACTTGGGCGATGTGGGCAAGGTGGATTTCGATTACGAACCCAAGTTGACACCGCAAGCAGCGAAGTCAGAGACAACCAACATGGTGAACGCTCGATTGCTCGACCCAACGATCGTGTTGCCCACGATCCAGGACCTTCAGGTTGAGCGGGAGTACTACCGGTTCTTAGATGTCGATGTTGACCGATATGACATCGCAGGGAAACGAACCCCAGTCGTCATCACTTCTCGTGAGTTGAACCTAGATGGGGTAACGAATCCGACCTGGGAAAAGATGCACTTGGTGTTTACCCACGGATACGCCGCTGCACTTGCTCCGGCAAACGCTGCCAATGATCGTGGCGAACCGGAATTTCTCTTGGAGGGGATTCCACCCGAATCAACAGACGTTCCCGAATTGACCCAACCAGAGATCTATGTGGGTGAGGGCATGTCTGGCTATGCCATCACAGGAACAAAGCAGACGGAGTTGAGTTCAGACAACGTCACGACTGAGTACAGCGGCAAAGACGGTGTGCCGGTCGATTCCACCATTCGTAAGGCAGCGTTTGCGCTTCGCTTCGGCGAGATCGAGCCACTCATCTCTGACAGCGTCACGGACTCATCAAAGATGGTCTACAACCGCGATGTGGTTGATCGAGTTCGTGAGATCGCACCATTCTTGGAACTTGACCAAGACCCGTACCCGATTCTCAGAGACGGTCGAGTTCAGTACATCGTGGATGCTTACACCACCACGAGTCACTACCCGTATGCGCAAACGGTCAATGCTGCCGAAGTGTCTGCGGGCACATCTGGCACCTTCAACTACATTCGCAATTCGGCCAAGGCGCTCGTTGATTCCTACGACGGCACCGTGACGCTGTACCTGACTGATGAATTGTACGGGGGACAGTCAGACCCCATTATCCAGGCCTACGCCAAGGCCTTCCCGGAACTCTTTTCGACTGACATCCCAGACTCGGTCAAAGCCCACTTCCGTTACCCCGAGTTCATGTTTAAGACCCAGACTGTTGCTTGGGGCCGGTATCACCAGACTGACCCGTCGACGTTCTTCAACAACAGTGATCGCTGGGTTGTGGCCCAACAACCATCTGATCGCGGCGCTGGTGCGGTTCAAGCCGATACCACCTCGGGCGCGTCAGCCGAGGCCCAAACGGCGATTGACCCCTATTATCAAGAGCTCAAAATTGGCTCAGCAGAGAACGCACAGTTCGTTCTTACTCGCCCCTTCGTGCTGTCCTCTGGCGATGGAACGGGCCGAAATCTGACCTCGGTCATGATCGCTCGAAACGATCCGGACAACTACGGCAAACTTGAAGAGATTGTCATGGTCTCTTCAGTCGATGGTAAGACCGAGCGTAACAACACCGTGGACGGCCCAGTGCAGGCAAATCGCAAGATGGTTACCTATGGTCCCGTTACTGAGTACCAGACCCTGACGGGGCAGATTGGCTCAACCATGCGGTATGGCAACATCTTGATTCTGCCGCAGGGCGATTCCTTGGTGTACATGCGACCGATTTACGTGGCCCAAGAGGACAGCACGCGCTTTACGGTGAAAAAGGTTGTGATGGTCTCTGGCGATGCTGTTGGCTTCGGAGACAGCGTTGAGCAAGCGTTAGCCGATCTTGTTGACTCAAAGCCCGATGGTGCCGCTCTCATTCCGCAGGTCACCGTCCCGCCTGCCGACACTGATCCCAGCAGTACTTCGACCACGCTTCCTGGAGGGCAGGATCGCACTGCCACCGAACTTATTGCCGAGGCTGATCAGAAGTTCACAGCGGCGGATGAACGGCTGAAAGCTTCTGATTTAGCCGGATATGCCGCTCTCGTCGCAGAGGCCCGAGGGCTTATTGCGCAGGCCTCGGCGCAGCTTGCGGCCGAAGCTGCCGCACCCAAGTCCTAGCCAAGGTTGTATTCTGATAAGTCGTGAATACTTTGGCCGCTATGTCGGCGCTACTCGAGGCACTTGACCCAGAGAAACTGATCCGCAGTGGTGGGTACATCTTGCTGTTCGCAATCATCTTTGCCGAGTCGGGATTGCTCATCGGGTTTTTCTTGCCAGGGGATTCGCTGCTGTTCATTGCAGGTATGGCTTCGGCCGGAACGCTTGTCCATCAAGCGGGAGCTGATGCGATTCACCTGAACATATGGGTAGTGCTCATCGGTGTCTTCATCGCAGCAGTTGCAGGGGATCAGGTGGGATACGCGTTCGGCAACAAAACCGGCCCAGCGCTCTTTAAGCGACCCGACTCGAGATTCTTCAAGCACGAGCACCTCGAGAAAGCCCAGAACTTTTTTGATGTGCACGGTCCCAAAGCAATCGTGCTTGCCCGGTTTGTGCCAGTGGTTCGCACGTTCTGTCCCATCGTGGCAGGGGCGGGCAAGATGGAGTATCGAGTCTTCCTTCGATACAACCTGATCGGTGGCCTGCTGTGGGGCGTGGGAGTTACCCTTCTTGGGTTCTTCTTGGGCAACATTCCCATCGTTCGCAACAACATCGAGATTGCACTACTGATGGTTGTTGGCATATCGATTCTGCCGATTGCCATTGAGTTTCTTCGCTCAAGGAGCAAGAGCAAATCCGAGGTAAAGGTCTAAGAAGTCGCTACGCGGCGCAACTGCTTCTAGTATCTCGGCGTCCTTGTTTTGACGCGGAGCTTATTCTCCGGTGGACTTCTCTGAGTTTCTGAGTAGGAACCCCTTTCTGCTCAGCTGTGATATTCGATTCTTTGACCCTTGGGGGTTCTTTCAATGCCGCTTCAACCGTCGTTTCCGCAGGTTCTCGCTATGAGAACTGAAGGCACCTTTCAAGTGTTCACACTTGGCAGCCAAGAGTGGTATCTGCTGATCTTCTGCGTGGTGGTGTCGTTCATCGCCATGATCGCCGGCTGGTTCATGATGCGCAGCGTGCTTGCCAAGGACGCTGGCACAGAGAAGATGGGCGAGATCGGCGAAGCCATCCAAGAGGGTGCAATGGCCTACATCAAGCGGCAGTTCAAGACGATTCTGTTGATGGTGATCCCGCTCGCTGTGGTGATCTTCGTGACCTCTACCGAGATCATTAACGAATCAACGGATGAAGGCCTTGATCGCATTAACGCCGGAATTTTCCGCACGCTTGCGTTCCTAGCCGGGGCGCTTGCTTCCGGGTTCATTGGTTTCTTGGGAATGTGGCTCGCCACCCGAGCCAACGTTCGCACCGCCGCAGCGGCAAAGACAGGCCGCATGGATGACGCACTTCAGGTGGCCTTCCGTGCAGGTGGAACCGTTGGGTTGTTCACTGCCGGCCTTGGTTTGCTTGGCGCCACGCTCATCGTGATGATCTTTCAGAACACCGCTTCGGCAATCCTCATTGGGTTTGGGTTCGGTGGTTCCCTTCTGGCGCTGTTCCTTCGCGTTGGAGGCGGCATCTTTACCAAGGCTGCAGATGTTGGCGCTGACTTGGTAGGCAAAATCGAAGCAGGCATTCCCGAGGATGATCCTCGTAACCCGGCGACCATTGCAGACAATGTGGGTGACAACGTTGGTGACTGTGCGGGCATGGCTTCGGACCTCTTTGAGTCCTTCGGCGTGGTACTCGTGGCAAACATCATTTTGGGCGTCACAGCGTTTCGTGCGATTGGTATCAATGGTGACAACGCTGCAAAGGGGCTTATCTTTCCCCTCGCGATGATGGCAGTTGGCCTCTTGGCCTCACTGATCTCTATCTTCATGGTGAAGGCGCGTGAGGGAGAGACTGACGCCCTGAAGCCAATCAACCGCGGTCTCAACGTGGCCTCGGTACTCTCGCTGTTCGGAGCGGCTGCGCTGGCGTTCTTCTACGTGGGTGACCCTCGGGGTTCCTCGGTAGACCATGTCGGTCTGAGGATGTTCCTGGCCATCCTCGGTGGTGTGGTGCTCGGTCAGGTAGCGAGTCGCATCACGCAGTACTACACCTCAAGTCAGTTCAAGCCAGTGCGTGATATTGCAGAGTCTGGCCGAACCGGACCCGCCACGGTGGTGCTGTCTGGTATCTCGAGCGGTATGGAGTCTGCAGTTTGGGCAGTAGTGGCTATTGCTGCAGCGATTCTCGTTGCACTCGGCCTTGGTGGGGGCAGCACACTGTTTGCTTTCTACCTAGTTGCCTTGACTGGTATTGGCATGTTGGCCACGACGGCCATCGTGGTAGCTGAAGATACCTTCGGCCCAATTGCCGATAACGCCCAAGGCATCGCCGAGATGGCCGGAGAATTCCACGGTGAGACCGAGGCCATCCTTGATGGTCTAGATACCGTCGGAAACACCACCAAAGCAGTCACCAAGGGCTTTGCGATTGGGTCTGCAGTCATTGCGGCAGTGGCACTCTTTGCCTCGTTCCGTGAGACCATCGCAGCCTCGGCCGATACCAAAATCGGAGAGGTTCTGCGTGCCGACAACGTAGAAGCAGCATTCAATGCAGTGGCAATCAACATTGCAGACCCCAAGGTGTTTGCTGGGGCTCTTGTGGGTGGAACAGTGGTCTTCATGTTCTCCTCGTTGGCCATCTTGGCTGTGAGCCGTACGGCCGGAACGGTGGTGCAAGAAGTGCGCCGGCAGTTCCGCGAGAAGCCCGGAATCATGGACTACACCGAAAAGCCTGATTATGGCCCCGTGATCGATATCTGCACAGGCGCCGCCCTTCGTGAACTCACCACTCCTGCGCTCCTCGCAGTACTGATGCCCGTAGCAATCGGATTCGGTCTCGGCGCTTTTGCGCTCGGTGGCTACCTTGCGGCAACGATCGTGGTGGGTGCGCTCATGGCCAACTTCTTGTCGAACGCAGGTGGCGCCTGGGACAACGGTAAGAAGTACATCGAAGAGGGCAATCTTGGTGGCAAGGGATCAGATGTTCACACCGCTGTCGTGATCGGCGACACCGTTGGAGATCCGTTCAAAGACACTGCCGGCCCGGCCATCAACCCGCTGATCAAGGTCATGAACTTGGTTGCTTTGCTGATTCTTCCAGCGATTATTGCTATGGAGAATAACAACGCCCGATTCTTGATTGCTGCCGTTGCTGTCGTCATCGTCATTGCCGCCATCATCTACTCGAAGAAACAAGCAACTTCATTTGGCGACGAAGATGCTCAACCAGTGCCCGTCGCAAACCTCAGCTGAATTTGCAGCGGTGGCTGCTGCTTCCTGCGAGACTCTGTAAATGGTTCTTCCGCTTGCTCCCGAGTTGGGCAATCTAGAACTTGCCCACGCGAGCACAACTGGTTCTCTCGCGGTGCAAACCCCAGACTGGTCCTTGAGTCGAGAGGATCGCCAGCAGCCCGCTGGGCGGGTTCTGGCACTCCTTCTCGGTGTTCATCTGCAGCAGTTTCGGAGCTATGAAAATGGTGTGCTGCTAGATCTCGATCTTGAGCAGCTCCACGCCTATCGAGTGAGCCTTCGGCGATCACGATCGCTCTTGAGTTCGACGAAGTCAGTGTTTCCCGCAGGTGAGCGAAAGGACCTGCTTGGCGATCTGGCCAAGTTGGGCTATCTCACCTCTCAAGTGCGAGACCTAGATGTGCTGTTGCAAGCTCTGCCGAGGCTGTGCAAGACCGTTCGTCTAGCTTCGGTTCGCAGTATTGGCGAGAAGCCTTCTGAGGGCCAGCAGTTGCGGGATGCATTACTGCGCAGAAGAGCCGTAGCGTTTACAGAACTGGCTGCTCGTATCGACCCGAGCGGGAAGGATTATGCGAGCTACCTAACTATGGTCCGAACTTGGCGGACGCTTGCAGCGGTGCACCGTCTGGGCGGCGACGAACCGGGCCCCGATGCCCTACGGCCAATTCTCAGTGTTGTTGACGCAACTCTGATGAAGCAGTTCGGCAAAATTCGCTCGGCTGGCCGCGCAGCGCAACGATCGAACGAGGTGAGTGATTGGCACCGGCTTCGTAAGCGAACCAAGGCCCTGCGATACGCGCTTGCTGGGTACGGCCCGCTCTTGACGGAGGGCACGGTGTCAGACCTAGTTTCTCGCCTTCGTAAACTGCAAAACGTTCTTGGACTGCAACAAGATCACGCTATTCAGATCGAGCTGATCGAGCGGGCAGGCCTAGATGTCGGCGGTCGGACTGCATTGTTAGCAGGCGCACTTTCAGAGGAACTTCATCGCGAAGCTTTGAAAGATCTGCATCGGTGCCGTGCGGCTTGGTCGCGCTTTGACCACAAGGCCTTCAAGGAGCAGTTGGAGCAAGCAGTAGCGACTGAGTGAAGCAGGAGTTGATCAAGCACTGCTTGATCGCTTCATGCGAGTGCTGCTTAGGCTTCATCTTTCTCAAGGGGTGGCAAGAACTCGAAGTTCAAGTCACCTAAGCGCACCAAGGTTGACGCTATCCAACCGCCCATAGCGCTGAAGTGGTCATCGAGAATCGATCCATCGGCAAGCGTTGCCTCGTCAAGTTCGTAGCTGCCCTCGTAGCTCACCTCGATGGCATGTTCGGTCTCTGTGAGGTCTTCGTTCGAGACAGCCTCGACTGTTGGCCCGGAGCGGGTGAGTCGCTCGGACCCGATCATCGGGCTTTCGGTTGGCAGCACGTCAAGCACCCGGCGAGGATCTGGAGCCTCGGTGAGGCGCTGTATGCGTAGAACGACCTCAATGTCGATTGTTGGTGCCTCTGCGAGTTCTTCTTCGATATACCAAGATCGGTATGAAGTTTGCGACCAAGTTGGCCACTCCAAGGTGAGGTCGGCTCGTACCCGCGGTGGGAGCCCTTCTCCAGGTACTCCGTAACTTGTTTCCCAGGTCAGGTCACCGAGTAAGACATCGGTGTGGAATCTTTCCTCAAAGGCCTGCCGCTCAAGAAGAGCGTTCTCCATTGCATCGCGCAGCGCTCCAATCGCATCGGTGAAAACGTGATCCAACATCTGCTGAGCAGGCTACCTTGGTAAGCGGGGTCGACTTCACGCAAGGCCTGACGGGAGTAGCTACAGGGAGTAGCTAGTGAGCTCGTCGCCACAAGACACAGGGGTATCTGCGGGCGTGATTGAGAGTGACAGTGAGAGCGGAATCGCCGGCGAGAGCGGCAGTGCCAGTGTGAGCGGCAGCGCCAGTGTGAGCGGCACTGACCGTGGTCCTGTTGCGCCGCACCCCTCGAGGCCCGATGCGCTGTGGCTC
>CAFBMG010000039.1_pt1 | contig 13188 bp, 9 predicted proteins | sample 7268431 | NCBI WGS metagenome assembly CAFBMG01 (sample SAMEA6814054, study PRJEB35770) | freshwater metagenome | biome: Freshwater; feature: Freshwater reservoir; material: water | place: Czech Republic | collected 2017-05-23 | depth 30m m | reverse complement strand
TGAGGCCTGCCAAGGACACAACCGTTGCTACTTGCTTGCTCCCGAGTTGTTCGACGTTGACGACGAGGGCTACGCAGTGCTGCTCATCAGTGACGAGGTACCCGAGGAGCTTCTCGCGAAGGCTCAACTAGCGGTCGATAACTGTCCCGAATACGCAATCTCGATGACGCAATCAATGCCAGAGAGTGGCTCGCCAACCTGAACCGAGGTAGTTGGGTGGCGTGTCGTTGAGAGCTAGTTACAACCCGCTCAGGTCACTCGACGGCGCACCAGTCCACCACAAGGGGAGTGATGCGGTTTCTGCGTCATACTGGCTCAGCCAGGTGCTCAATGCGATCGGGTCGGTGAAATCGCTCGGATGGTGTCCGGGCATCGCAGATGCAGCAACATCGGGAAGAACTTCCCATGCCAAACTGACGCTGCAGAGCAGTAGCCGCCACCATGCAACCGGACTCAAGATGCGCCCCTGCGCTTTCAGGTTGAGCACTGTCGAGATCAAGGTGTAGATGCTCAGAATCACTATTGATGTGACCGCCGCAGTCAGGTATCGGAGCCGTGAACCGTCTACTTCTTCATACGCGTCATAGGCGACACATTTGTGCTCCACCTCCTCGGCTAGATGCCACAAGAACAGAGTCGTGATCTGCTCATCGGCCCCGTCGAAGAGAGGCCTCAAGTGGGCTTCTGTCCATCGGGCCAATGCAAAAGCCACAGTCTCAAATCCTGCAGCGAAAGCAAGGTTGAACCGGGTTGATCGCGTTCGAGAGAGCCATGAATAGCTCCGGTGCATCCAGCGCTCCACTCGGCTCAGTCCTCGAACCTGGGTCGTGATGCTTGCATTGAAGGTCCGGTGCTGTCGCTGGTGTTGGGCTTCTTGGGCGATGAACGCTGCAGCATCGATTCTTTGTTCTTGCGGCAACTGATCAAGAACAGCACGCACTGAGGCCATGACATACGGCTCAACATGAGGCATGAGCAACGAAACCGAATTTGCCGCAGCAGACATCTCGGGATAGTTCGGAGTCCAGACCAGCGGGATCTTCTCGGGAAATTCGAATCTGATCCTGCGTGGAGCTAGTGCAGTGGCAGCCACTCTTTCAGGGTACTGCACGACAAACTGTTTCACTCCAGATAGATCCCCCTAGAAATCACCGAACAGCTGAGTTTCGGTGCTTCGCGATGCTCCGCGGTCTAAATTGTGTGTCGCTAAGAAAATCGTTGCAACAGGGGAGCACGGCAGTGGCTGATCAGGAGTTTGAGTTTCAAGGGATTAACCATTTGGCTCTTGTCTGCAAAGACATGCAAGTTACGGTCGACTTCTATTCCGGAGTGCTTGGCATGCCGCTTGTCAAGACGATTGAGTTACCGGCTGGAATGGGACAGCACTTCTTTTTTGATTGTGGCGGGGGAGACCATCTTGCGTTTTTCTGGTTCCCTGAAGCCCCAAATGGAATTCCCGGCATCTCTGCTCCGAAAGGGCGTCCCGATCAAGCGGAGCTCACTAGCGCCATCGGGTCGATGAACCATGTGGCATTCGCTGTGCCAGCGGACAAGATCGAGCACTACCGCCTTCGGCTCATTGACCACGGAATTGCCTGCACCGAGGTTGCGAACCATGACAACAGCGAGTTCGGCCTGAGCGCAGAGATGCACCCCGGAGTCTTCGTTCGGTCAATCTACTTCCAAGACCCAGATGGGATCCTGTTGGAATTCGCGTGCTGGACGAGCCCATTCACACCAGCGGACGTTGCTCATGCTCCAGCCCGAGCGAGCAACTAAGCGCCTGCACAGCGTGTGCTACTCGCCCTGTTCAAGCAGGTCCGCTGAGGCTGCTAACGCTGTGGCGAGCATTGCGGCGCGCTGGATAACTGCTGCCATGTAGTGGTCAGAGACCGAGGCTTGGCCCGGGAGTGGTGCTGTGCCCATTGACTGCAAGAGTGCGGTTGGGTCCTGTGCTGGTCGAATATCTGGTGGCTCCGGCGGCTCCGGCGCAGCACGCCAGAACTCCGCTGGAGGAGCGACCTTATTCTGGCGGCCGCCCTTGTTACCTGACTTGCTGCCGCCCTTTCCGCCAGCTTTCCCGCCACCCTTGGGCTGATTCTTGGAAGAAGATCCATTCTGTGAACCATCGGTCTGACCGCCCGAGGAATTTCGCCGCTGCTTCGGGCGTCTTCGCTGCTCGCTCATACTCCCGCTCCTTCAAGCCGATCGTCAGCGGATCCACTCTGAGCCTCTGATTCGATGAGATCTTGTTGTAACTCGGCCGAGTTTTCTGTCAGCAGATCTTCTTTGCTCAGTCCGAGTGCTGCGCGCAGTTGTGAGCTATCAAGATCTGCAAGGGAACTGGATTTCGGCAGCACCAGATTTGCGATGTGACGCTTACCTGCAACAACTTCTTCTACACGTTCGTCAACCGTCCCGGGGCAAACCAGACGATGTGACACAACCGTTCGAGTTTGCCCAATTCGCCATGCCCTGTCTCGCGCCTGATCCTCTACAGCTGGATTCCACCAGCGGTCATAGAGCACTACGTGGCTCGCTGCAGTCAGGTTCAAGCCAGTTCCTCCGGCCTTGAGTGACAGCACAAGAGCACCGGGGCCCTCACCGTTTTGGAACTCTTCTACAAGTTTGTCGCGAGCCCCTCGTGCGAGTCCGCCGTGATAACACGCTGTTGGTATTCCCGTGTGAGCAGTGAGGTGATCTGCCAAGCGAATCCCCCAAGAAGCGAAGTGAGTAAAGACCAAGACCCTCTCACCCGCGGCGTAGACGGCGTCAACAATTTCCTCTAGACGAGTGAGCTTGCCCGATCTACCAATGAGTGACCGATCGTCCTGCTGGTAGGCCGAGGGGTGATTACATATCTGCTTGAGTGCCGTAATGGCAGCAAGAATTGCACCCTTCTTGGGCTCAGCTCCGAGCTCATCTGAGCTGTTGGCAACAAGCCCATCGAGAACTGCCTGGTACAAGCCGATCTGCTCCGGAGTCATCGTGCAGTGATCCAACTGGTCAATCCGCTCGGGCAATTCCGCGGCCACGATTGGCTCAGACTTCGTCCGCCGAAAGACCAAAATTCCGTTGAGAGCTCGTAGTGCTGACTCGGCCCCTTGCCGGGAATGGTCTTTGCCCTCCGAGAGTTGAGCGATAAACGCCGGACGAGGACCAACGAGTCCGGGGTTCGTGAAGTCCAGAATGGACCAGAGGTCACCTAGACCGTTTTCGATCGGCGTTCCAGTGAGAGCAACTTTGACTCGAGCAGGAATACGACGAAGTTGCTGCGAGGTTTCATTAGCTGAGTTCTTGATTGCCTGCGCCTCGTCAAGAATCAGACGATCCCAACCCAGTTCCGCAAGAGTGTCAACATCTCGGACCGCCGTTCCGTAGGTGGTGATGACGATGTCCGCACCCTTCACCTTCTTCGCAAGCTCTTTCGCAGTGGCGCGGGAGGCCCCGTGATGCACCACCACTTTGAGTCCCGGCGTAAAGCGACTGGCCTCGGCTGCCCAGTTGCCAACCACTGCCGGTGGTGCCACAACCAAAGCCGGGCCTTTGCCTGCAGTACGCGCAATATGCGCCAGCATGGTTGGCGTCTTTCCTAGACCCATATCCAAAGCAAGGCACCCACCGAGTTCGACAGAGTCAAGGAATCCGAGCCAAGCAACGGCTTCACCCTGATAGCTGCGCAACTCGCCTTCGAAGCCCTCCGGAGACGTGATCGGGTCTTTAGAGATTGTCTGGGCCTTGTTCAGAAGGTCTGCGGCCCAACCTGTTCCGCTCACGCTGAACCCACCTGCTAACGGTGACTCCTCTAAACCAATGGCAAAGCGTAAGACTTCAGCACCAGTTAACTGCGTGGTAGAGGATCGCTCAGCTAACGCCGCAGCAGCGGCGGCAAGATCGACCCGATCGAGTTCAACCCATTTTCCGTGACTTCTTACGAGAGGGCGCGCTTCAGCTGCCAGTCGAGCAATGTCGGCAGCGCTGAGCTCAACATCGTCAAAGACCGCTGACCAACGAACCTGGGCCAACTGATGAGCGCCTACCACGGATGGATCTGATGAGATCGTGTCTAGACGAATCGCAGCTGTTGGCTTCTTACGACTCAGAGCCGGGGCCCTCACATCGAAGCCCGCTGCCGCAGCAAGCGGACCTGTTTGAGTCATCAGCTGCCACGCCTCGTCCTGACTAAGCACAACCTGCCCCCGACGAGCAGCACCGGGACGTTTCAGCACTGGCATGAGTCGCTCTAGTCGAACGAGTTCGTCGGCAAGGTGACGTTTGGGTCGACTCTCGACCAGAGCAACCTCGAGCGGCACGAGCTGGCCATCGGGGTCTGGCCCAGAGACAGATAAGAACCACGCATTATCTTTATCGGGAGGATCAAGGGTGATTACTAAACGCGCATCCGTGGGGGTTGTGACAGCGCTTGACCATCGCTCCATTCGCTTTGCGATATCGGCACCTAACCGAGCGGGGACCTCAAAGCCAGAGCCGTCCATGCGAGTGAGAACAGTCTCAGCGATGCTCACCGAGTCATTTGGCTCGGGCGGAGGAGCAGGCAAAGTCAGCTTGCTTGCTGCGTCGCTCACGATGGCATTGATGATTGACCCGAGCACCGAGAGCGTCAGGGGCTTTGCCTCGGTACGTTCAAGTGCAGTCACTGGACCTGGCATAGCCGCTGCAAGGTCATTGAGCTCAGTCGTACCTAGCAGCGCAGGACCCCAGCGAACTGAGAGCTCGGTTCGTCCTTCTACGCCTTCTTGCTGACGTCCGCGACGACGATTGCGAATTGTTGGCACAACTTGCCCGGCAGCAACTAGACGAACTGCCCAGACCGCAACGCGTCCGAGCCAAGTGACACTCGACCCGATTGCATCATTGTCATGACCCCCTCCGACGTTGGCCAACCAACCGATTGCATCACCGATGGGAAGAGCAAGCGCTGGCGCGGCAGTACCAGAGGGCAGCTTGACCGGGGGATGAGATGTCCATCCTGTGGCTAGCACTCCGGCGTTCTCGAGACGCGCTGCCAAGTCAGCAGCATTCGCTGGTGCTGTGCCAGGACCAGCGGCCCACACGACGAGTCGGCCCGCTGCCCACGACGCCTGCAAGCGCACCTCGCCCGCAGATTCCAAAAGAACAGGATCATTGCCAGACTTGGTATCGCCAACGAGTCGGTCAAGTGCGGCTTCGAGGCGGTCTCGCTCAGCCTCAAAGTCAGAGATCACCTGCTCCCGCTCGGGCGTATTTAGTCGTCGGACTGCAGTCAGGTCTTCCTCTGTGCGAAACAAAAGGCGCTCTAGGGTCCACTTCCAAGACCCCTGATGCTGCTCAAGCATTGCTAGCTGTGCAGTCGTCGCTTCTGCCGCAGCAGCGGCTTCCACGGCGAACGTAAAACCACTCGGCAAGTTGCCTTGGCTGCTTCTCACGTTTATTTGTTCCCCTACGGTCTGCATATGCTCCTCGGCGCTCACAGCGCTGATGCCCCTCTGAGCACAGGACTTCTGGTTGCTCTCACTCTGGGAGTATGAGCACGCCATGCCCGTGCGGGGCGTGATTCTCTGGTGCAATCCAACTGGACTACTACGACCATCGCGGCGCCGGCTCTACTCGAAAGGAGGCTGTGCCCTGATGGGATATGTACTTCCATGACTATAGACCACAGAGCTGACCCTAGGAGTAGTCGGGTTGAGAGGCATTTGCCTCTAGAGTGAACCCATGGGAAGTTCAGGCGGAAAGCCACGCAAACCAAAGCAACATAAATTGCCAAAGGTGGGGTCTCCAGAGAACCTCGATTACGACATCAAGATGAAGCAGAAGGAAGCCTTCGGTGGATGGCCAATCGTTTTGGTGATGGGAATCTTGGTGCTCGGCTTCTTCGCATGGATCGTCTTTACTGCCCTGTAAGCAGCGTCCTCCGCGCCCCTCGGTAGGGGACAGCGACGGCTTGCTTTAGGTTGATTGACTGCAAAAACGGCGACGGTACCGCATGAAGTTCATTGCCTTTTTTCCTTGTGGTTACCTGTTCCGGAACCCCTGAGCGAGAATTCTGGGCAATCGGTACAGCATTATCTGACGAGATGGTCTACACTGTTGACGTTGGGACAGCCATACGGGCTTGCTCGAAAGTGAAAAGAGAAGAAGTTGGCAACAGGAACCGTAAAGTTCTTCAATTCCGAGAAGGGCTTCGGCTTCATCTCGCGTGAGCAAGGCGAGGATGTCTTCGTCCACTACTCAAACATTCAAGGAAGTGGATACAAGAGCTTGGAAGAGGGACAGCGCGTTGAGTTTGACGTAGCTCCCGGCCGTAAGGGTGAAGAAGCCCAGAACGTTCGAGTCGTCTGAAACTAAGTTTTATTTGGGGGCCGCCGGCTGCTAGCCGGCGGCTTTCTTGTTTCCTGAAACAGCTTCGGCCGGGTCTTCTCTGAGGCCGACCGGTGCTAGCAATCCATCTCTACCGAGAGGATGCTCAGTTTCTGTTGCCCATGATGTGATTCGCTCTGGGGAACGTGACAAAATCTAGATCTCGGTATCTAACATTCACAGCACCGTTGTGTGCTGTGCCGGCGGCGGACGAAGGAGCACCATGGGTGCGAGTCGAACAAGCTTTGAGAAACTGCAGCGTGACCGGGCCAAGAAGGCCAAGGCATCTGCCAAGAGAGACAAGCGGCTTGATAAGAGTCCTGAAGATGCTCTCACCCGTGACGAGGACGATGAGATGATTGAACTCTCGTCGTTTTCGGAAGGCGACGAGATCCCTCCAGATCAGTTGCTCAAGATGGTCGCTGACCTTCATAAGCAGTTCGAAGACGAAGAGATCACTTTTGAGGATTTTGAAGATCGCAAGACTGAACTGTTCGCACTTCTCAGCGTTGACTGAACTTGAGCACTAGTTACTAGAGCCGCCCCAGGCATTCTTTACGGCTGCTTCTTTCGCTATACGGATTCCTCGGTAGGTCCCGTTGAGTTTCTATTGCTGCAGATAGCCTGAGAACCTATGACTGCTCGCAGAACGACCACGGATTCGACCACTGCAGTCCGACCGCCGCTCCTAGGCCGAATCGGTCGGTTTATGGCACGCCATCACCGACTAGTCCTAGTCGGCTGGCTCATCATCATCGTGGCCGCTGGATATGTAGGTGGCATCTACAAGAAAAGCGTCTCCGATAATTTTCGGATTCCGAACTCCGACTCTCAGGCCGCTTACGACCTGTTGGATCAGCGGTTTGGATCACAAAACGCAGCCACGGCAACAGTTGTGTTTGCAGCCACTCAAGGCTCTGTACTGACCAATGCTGCCAACTCGGCGGCGATAAATGCCGCAGTCGCTCAATTAGCAGACCTTCAAGGTGTGAGTGCCGTCTCGAACCCGGTATCAACTGCAGGAGCAGATTCGCTTCAGCAGATTGTCGGAAAGCTTCCAGCAGACCAGGCAGCAGCAGTTGAGGAGATTGCTAAGAACATTCCCTCTGCACTGAGTAAAAGCGGCACCGTTGCGTACTCAACAGTGACGTTCAAGAAGTCGGCTTTGGACCTGCTCGACAAGTACCCCGTGAGCGCAGATACCAAAGCTGCCGACTACGCCAACCCGTACTCGCAGGTGAACAACGCATTAGAGAAAGCACGAGCAGCGGGTCTGACTGTTGCAGTTGGCGGTGTCGTTGCAGATACCTGGAATGTCCCCATCAGCGCTTTGGCAAACCACGCTGACGAGATCGGACTGTTACTCGGCGCGTTACTACTTTTGTTTGCCTTCGGTTCGCTGTGGGGAATGGCGATTCCTATTGCAACTGCCTTGTTCGGCGCCGTCACCGCCAGCGGAGTGGTATTCCTTCTGGCTAACTTCACCACCGTCTCATCTGCGGCACCGCCCGTTGCGCTCATGATTAGTCTCGGCGTGGGTTTGGACTACTCGCTTTTGATTGTTACAAGGTATCGAGAATTCATTGAACAAGGCGAGGAACCTGTCTCTGCAGTTGGGCACGCTCTGCAGACTGCGGGTAACGCAGCCTTGTTTGCGGGTATCACGGTGGTGGTTGCTCTTTTGGGTTTGCTGCTCGTTCCGATTCCCCTTGTACAGACCCTTGGCTTGGCTGCGGCTCTTGGCGTAACGGTCATGCTGTTTGCTGCGATGACGCTGCTACCTGCATGGTTGGGCTTTGCAGGGTCACGAATTGACGCGATCTTGCTGCCGGGTCGGGACCGCAAGCAGGAGGACCCAGCCACAACCTTTTGGGGTCGCTTCGCTACGGCGATGTCCACTCGTCCCTGGCTCAGTTTGGTAGCAGGCTCAGTCATCTTGATTCTTCTTGCAGCTCCCTTTTTGAAGATTCAGTTCGGCATGCCTGATGACGGCTCGGAGCCAAAGTCGCTCTCGCAGCGCGTTGCCTACGATCTCATGAAGGACGGCTTTGGCGAGGGAGTGAACGCTCCGCTACTCGTAGCCGTCGGCCTCAACCCAGATAAACCCTTGGCCTACCTTGATGCGCTCAAAGAACTCACCCCAGTGAGCAAAGCCCTTGCCGCCGAACAGCCCGCAGGCACCATTGAGGGAGTTCAGTACTCGCTCGGACCGATACCGAACTCGGCAGACAAAACAACGGCGGTGATTTATCAGATCACCCCGACATCGGGGCCCGACGCGCCAGAAACAAAGGCGCTCGTGGAGAGGCTCAGATCCTCGTTGTCGAAGGCAACAGAGGGGACATCACTTGATGCTCACCTAGGAGGCAGCACAGCAACGCTGATCGACCTGACTGACCTTGTCCAGAAGTACCTGCCAATCGTGATCGGCGCTGTGGTTTTCGGAGCATTCATCTTGTTGATGCTTGTATTCCGGTCCATTCTCGTTCCCCTGAAGGCTGCGATCATGAACTTGGTCTCGATTGCTGCTGCGTACGGGGTTGTTGTGATGGTCTTTCAGTGGGGCTGGGCTCGTCAGATCGTGGGCCTTTCGGAGACCATCCCGATCGTCTCGTTCGTGCCACTCGTGATGTTCGTGATTCTGTTCGGCCTATCAATGGACTACGAGGTTTTCCTGATGAGTCGCATGAAGGAGTTATGGGATGCGACCCACGATCCGAGACAATCGGTGGTCCTCGGCGTTGCTACTACGGCACGAGTGATTACTACGGCGGCGCTGATCATGATGGCCGTGTTCTTCTCATTCGTAGCTAGCCCGAGCCCGACTGTGAAGTTGATCGGCTTCGGAATGGCAGTTGCAGTCTTGATCGACTCAACCATCGTTCGCATGATTCTGGTCCCAGCAATCATGGAATTGTTTGGCGCCAAGGCCTGGTACTTCCCAAGCTGGCTCTCCTGGCTGCCGCACCTCAATATTGAGGGCAAGGGGCCGGAAGTCACTGCAGATGTGGCCTCAGTCCCTGTCGGACCCGAGTGAAACACACAGCAGTCAGCCCTGCGGACTAGACGTTCTCAGAGCCTGAGCTTTCTTGTTCTGCAAGCTCGGCGCGGACAGAGTCCATGTCGAGTGCCTGAACCTGTGAAATCAGGTCTGTGAGCACATCTTGAGACAGTGCCCCCGGTTGTGAATACATCAGGATGCCATCACGAAAAATCATCAACGTTGGAATGGACTGAATACCGAGACCCCCAGCGAGTTGCTGCTCGGCCTCAGTATCAACCTTGGCAAACGTGATCTCGGGATACTTCTCCGATGCGGCTTCAAAGACCGGGGCAAAAGCTCGGCAGGGCCCACACCAAGATGCCCAAAAATCAACCAGAACTGTTCCATCCGAAGTCACCGTTTTTTCAAACAGTGATTCAGTCAACTCAATTGCGCTCATACGCTCTCACTCAATTTCTAGTCGAAACCTTGAAACTCCGTGCCTCTCACAGCTGTGCCGCTCAAAGGTACTCAAATGATATAGGCAGAGCTGCGCTGTCCGACATAGCCTAAACAGTCCATGGCTCTCGACTTCCGTTCAAATCTGCATGATCTCTTGTTCCCGACTTCCCATGCAGAAAGCTCCACTAGGGCGGGCCGAGCAAAAGATGCTGGAGTGCGTCGTCTTATTTCGGAGGGAGCCAATACTCCGCGTATAGCGATTCTGGGAGCTGGCGCCGCTGGAATTTGTATGGCTCTTCAACTGCTTGAGCAGGGAATTACTTCGTTCACCATCTACGAGAAGGCCAAAGGGGTAGGGGGCACCTGGCGGGCAAATACCTACCCCGGCGCTGCATGCGATGTTCCCTCTCACCTCTACAGCTTTTCCTTTGCTCCAAAAGTTAACTGGACACGAAAGTTTCCTGAGCAGCCCGAGATCCTGAGTTATTTTGAGTCACTAGTTACAGACCACAACCTCGCTCCACATATTGAGTTCAATACCGAGGTGACCTCTGCAACGTGGGATGAGGCACTGAGCCTCTGGCGTCTTGAGTTGCTTCGTCCTGCGGATGCAATTGATGTCGGTGAGGATGTTGGTGAGGATCTCCGTGAGGAGGACGGTGAGGATGTGGGGGAGTCGGAGCCTCAAAGGACACCTACTGAACAAGTCGAGGCAGAGATTGTGGTGAGTGGGCTTGGGCAGCTCAATCGCCCAAGCATCCCAAACATTGAGGGACTCGAGACCTTTGAGGGCACCACGTTTCATTCTGCTCGATGGGAACACGATCACGATCTGACTGGCGAACGAGTTGGCGTGATTGGCATCGGAGCTAGCGCCATTCAGTTTGTTCCGCAGGTGGCACCCCAAGTGGCAGACCTCACGTTGTTCCAACGCAGCGTCAATTACGTTGCACCCAAACCTGATCGCGCTTTCAAAGGTTGGGAGCAGTGGGTGCTTCGCCATGTTCCTGGTGTGCGTGAGGCCTATCGGAGTTCGATCTACTGGCGCTTTGAGTTCCGCTTTCGTTTGATGAAGAAGGGCAGTCGGCTGGGTCGCCTCTTGCAGAAGAAGTTTGGCGAGCAGATTTCATCGCTCGCCTCTCCGAAGCTCCCCCTTGAAGCGCTCGTACCCGATTACACCCCTGGTTGCCGGCGAATACTGATTGCAAACGACTGGTACCCAACTTTGTTGAGACCAAATACTCGCGTGATTACCGAGGGAGTCTCTCGAATTACTCAGACCGGTATCCAAACCGATTCCGGCGAGAAGATCGACCTAGACACCATCATCTTCGGCACTGGCTTTCAGGCAACCGAGTTTCTGGCTCCCCTTCGGATTACAGGACGTGATGGCCAGGAGCTAAGTGAGGTCTGGAGAGATGGCGCTCGTGCATTCCTAGGAGTAGCTGTAGGTGGATTTCCGAATTTCTTTATCCTCTACGGCCCGAACACAAATCTTGGCCACAACTCAATTCTGTTCATGATTGAGCAGCAAGTTGGATACATTCGCCAGATCATCGATGAGTTCGTTCTGCGGGGTATCTCCTCGATCGAGGTACAAGATACGGCAATGGACACCTTCGATTCTGAGATATCGCGTGCTACTGCGCAGACGGTGTGGGCTGAAGACTGCAGTAGTTGGTACAAGAATTCCAGTGGCCGGGTGACCAACAACTGGCCGGATTACACCGTCAAATACAAACAGCGCCTAGCTCACCTAGACCCACGCGACTGGTTGGTCCGCACAGCTAGTCAAGCTGTAGATCACGAATGAACTGATCAAGAAACTCACGGTTTCTGACTCGTCGCATCGGAGGCAGAAGATCAAGTATCCGGTTTCGATATTGCGCCTCGGCCAAACGCGGGTCGCAAATCACTACCACCCCTTTGTCCGTAGAAGTCCGGATGAGCCGCCCAACTCCCTGCGCTAGCTGCATGCCGGCTGTTGGGACGGAAACTTCCATAAAGGCGGCATCCCCAACGACTTCGCAGCGAGCCTGAACGATTGGATCCGTAGGCACGGGGAACGGAATCTTGTCGAGAATCACTGCCGAACATGTTGTACCCGGACTCGAAATTCCTGTCCAAAAGCTGGCAGTGGCAAAAAGACTTGCATGCTCATCGGCAAGAAACTGTTCCTGCAGGACGGGGTTTGGAGCATCACCTTGTGCCAACAAAGTAAAGCCCTCGAGTCGATCACGACACAGCTCTACGGTGGCACGCAGCATCCTGTTTGATGTGAACAGTGCAAGCGTTCGGCCCGACAGCGCCCGAATAACATGTTCAACTTCTTGTGCTACTTCTTCTGCCCAGTCTGGATGATTTGGCTTGTGAATCTTGGGAACAAACAGCACTGCTTGATCTCGAAAATTGAATGGCGACGGCACGGACAAGTACTCGGCCTGCAGACCGAGTCGAGTAGCGGTTCCGGAGTCCAACGTCGCCGAGCAGCAGATAACGGTGAGGTCCTTTTCTGCCCATGCCTGGGTGCGCAGAGTGTCGGCGACATCGATTCGAGTCAGCCGTAGGACATGGCGATAATTGCGCGCGGGCTCAACCCACAGCACGGTTCCTTTACCTAATTTGCCGAGCAGAGATTGGGTGTCATCAACGAGAGACTCCGCAATGCGTACCGAGCGCTCAATTCGGTGCTTGGCAGTTGATTCCCCGGCGTGGCGCGCTGCGGCCCGAAGGCTGTTCAGTGCGCGATCAGCAGCGACTGATGCAGTCGAAACCGCAGCTGTAAGATCTGATCCAAGGCCTTCGGTGAGTCGAACGGTGCCCACACCAGCGAGTCCCTCCATGCATGCCTCAAGCAGGACACCCGCTGATCGCAGGGAGCCTGCCACCTTGTCATCACCTGCAACACAGCGATCATGAACCCGTGCAAGGTTGAGTAGGCGTCCCTCCGTAAGTTCAATGCTGAGTGAACCTACGATTGAGTCTTCAAACTCGTGCGCCTCGTCAATTACGAGCTGTGTGTGAGGCGGCAAGAGCGTTCCCCCCGTTTGGATGTGCGCCCCATAGAGATGAGCATTCACCACAACAATGTCAGCTGACTCAGCATCGGCTCGGGCTTGTTCTGACTTACAGTCTGCTGAGTACGAGCACTTACTTGCTCCCACGCACTCACCGGGTCCGACCGATACCGTGGCCCAGGCCTTCCAATGTGGAGTGATGGGCAACTCGGCCATATCGCCGGTCCTTGAACCCTCTGCCCAGTCGAGGATTACCTCAACCTCTTGGCGCACCTCGGCGTCGCTGAGGTCGACCTCGCTCACAGATTCATCGGCGCCAAGATCCAAGCCTTGTTGCCCCGTGCCATCTAACTGCACGCGAACCTC
>CAFBMG010000037.1_pt1 | contig 13583 bp, 8 predicted proteins | sample 7268431 | NCBI WGS metagenome assembly CAFBMG01 (sample SAMEA6814054, study PRJEB35770) | freshwater metagenome | biome: Freshwater; feature: Freshwater reservoir; material: water | place: Czech Republic | collected 2017-05-23 | depth 30m m | reverse complement strand
TGGTGAGCCAATCTGCGGGACTCGCCTTTACAGCCGCCGGCGACCACGAACAGTTCGGCCCACCAGTGATTGGTGATTCTGGGCAGTGGGTACTCGGTAGTGCTGGTCTGCCCACCCAGTCTTTCCTTGAGCCAGGCAAGGGTTGGGTGGCTTATAGCTGCCGCACACCGTGGCCGTACTTGGCCGGATGTCGGGCGCAAGTGACCACGACTGTGGCTCAGCCTGACAACCCCAACGTGAAGAGTCCAGCGATACAAGAAGCGGTCATACAAGAGGACACCACCCCTACCAACCGTGCCAAGGGGCAGGTGGAGTACAAGACCGATATCTCCGGTGGAATGTGGTCCTGCGAGGACCAGAGCAAGTATGTGAGCTGCTTAAAAGTCAGGCATCAGGGAACTGACCGTGACTACGCCCGGTATGACTTTGAGCTCCGAACCTTCACCATGGCGGTCAATGTCACGAACTACCTTCCGCAGCGGCTTGTGCTGAACAAGAATGTTGTTGATTGGAACGGTGTGGTTCCCGACTCACGAGGTGAGACCCCCACAGAGACACTTGCGAGCGGGCAGCAGAACTCGGCTCGGTCGATCGCCCCCTACGTTTAGGGGTTCGAACCCCCAGATGCCAACTGGGGAGGCATCCGTCCGATGAGCAGAGGTGGCAGTGAAATCCAGATGACCTATGACGTGACCGGTCCCGGCCAGTATTCAGGGGTGAAGGTCAAAGTTCACATGCAGCCCAAAACCGGCGGCTGGAACACGGAGGACGCGTGCACAGTAACTGGTCCGGGATCCAATTTGCCGAAGTGTGAGGCCACGGTCATTCAGCCCGATGGTCAGGTCAAACTCGAAGTCACGATTAGTTCTTACTAGTTATCAGTCCTGTGCAGGCATGCCTTGTCGGTTCACGACCGCAGGATTCCGCCACCGCCCCAACACGCCCCATCACACCCCATCGCCCATGGGCGAGCAGTTTTGTAGGAGTTTGAAATGATTCAGCGCGGGCGCTCACGGTTGGTAACAGCAATCTCAGTGGGCATCACGGCCCTATTGGTTGTGGCTACAGCGCCAGCTCCTCCGGTATCGGCTTCGGAGCGTTCATCTCGGGTGGCCAAAGGGGCAGCGTGGGACGCGCAAGCCCTGCCAGCACTGCCCGGATCCTCGGGGTCGGGGCAGTTGTTCAGACCTTTGGCGGGAGTTGTGGTGCCGCTGCGGGCGACGGGGGAGTCGACCTCGACCGAGCCGACCCTAGAGGTAGACAAACTCGACGTGTCCAAGGTGGTATTTCGGGTTACGGCCCTGTCGAACGGGCAGGTGAAGAACTCTCCGGCGGTGGATGTTCGCGACGGTCAGGCGCGCTGGAAGGTGACACAAGGAATTCTGGCCCTAGGTGAGACCTACCGGGTCTCGGTAGTCGAAAGCGGGAACACCCAAAATGTGGTGCTCTCGGAACGCAACCTTCACGTAGATCCCCAGCGGTCGGCCGAGCAGAAGCTCTGGTCATTCGCTGGAATTTCTGCAGGCAAGGTGACTGGTGAGCCGGTCTGGGGTTGGTCATCGCCAACTCTTGAGACCATGGAGGGTGCGGCAGGATTCTCGCTGCTGCATCGGCCAACCAATGGCGCTCAGGGGGGCTTGCCAAAAGGTTGGCAACTTTCTCCCTCAAGCGTGGGGTCTCGTTGGAAGACGCTGACATTCACCCGTAATGGCTCCTCGGCACGGCTCACGGCTTGGGATGGCTGGACGGTGGCGTTCGAGCGCAGCAGTAGCGGAGCGTTCCTCGCTCAGCTCGGAGAGAACGACACCTGGCCCGCAGGGATGTACGCCACGCTCAACGCAAATCCCGCTGGCGGCGGGTGGACGGTAACCAACACCAATCAGTCCACCACCTCGTTCCCTGCGGCGGACGTTGCTCAGAAGGTGACGCTGAACCCCTCAGCGGTTTGGACCGACGGCTCGCCGGTGTTGCAGCAGAGCTGGGTAGACAGTCGCCTTGACCATGTGACCGACCCCGTGAGCGGTCGGCAAATCCAGTTCTTGTATGGGCCTTCGGAGCAGTGCGCCGCGCCAGTTGATGGGTTCATCGCAGTGCCAGAAGGCATGTTATGCGCCGCGATTTCTTGGGATGGAGCAAAGCTGGCGGTGTCGTACGTCGCTACTGACGCCGGAGTTCAGATCGGGCGAATCACGGGCCGTGCGGGAACGGGAACGAGCGCCCAAGTCACTGACTTAGCTTGGGATAAGTCGGCAAGAATCACGGGCATCCGAGAGCCTCTTGCGGCTTCGGCCACGGCTGCAGGAGTCATAGGTGGGCTTGGCCTCGATGATGCTCGTGCCCGCACAACCATCAGTTACGACAGTTCTGGCCGCGTGCAGACGATTACTGCACCCGCCGGGCTTGTCTCTGGTGAGGTTCAAACGCCAGCGCAGTCGGCGCAGCCAGTACAAACCTTGGAGTACTCAACCAACGGCGCTCTGGCCTTGTTCACCGTGCGCCAAAACGGAGTCTGGGTACCCTTCTTGCAGCGGGCCGAGGCAACGCTCAATCGGATGGATCAGACGAAGACCACTGCCCCTGACGGGCAATCAACGGTCATGACCTACAACCCCGAGGATCAGGCGACCGAGGTTCTTGATGTAGCGAGTGGCACCCGAACGCGCACCGTCTATGACGCTCAAGGTCGCGCTGTCAAAGCAATCGGACCGTCTCGTCGGCCGCTCAACAGTTCTGGCGTGCCAGTGGTTGAAACCCACTATGACACTGAAGACATCAAGGCAGGTCCTGCCGTACAGATGCGGCCCATCACCGGGCTCGTCATGATGACTTGGGACAACAACGGCTTTGCTGGCGCGCCTGCCGACCGTTCCATTGGGCCACGAATTGCTGGGACGGTGCCGTCAAAGATGCAGTTCGGCTGGTCCTCGAACCCCTCGGGCAACGGGGGAGTCTGGAGCGGACGAATCGCCGGAAAGTTCCTGGCCGAGACTGCGGGGACGTACTCGTTCCGCAGCGATGACCGAGCGCGCCTGATTATCAATGGGCGGGCCTGCACTGTCAAAGATCCTTGCGAGGTGCAACTGCCTCGTGATGGCGCTGCTGATCTGCAGGCCGAGGTGGTCTCGACTGCAGCTGGCGCCGCTTCGGTAGATCTGCAAGTCGCCACGGGTACAGGTACGAATCGGCAGTGGAAGCCAATCGGTAGGCCCGAGACCAGCCCCGGCCTGAATCAAGTCACCGAGCAGATCGTCACTGATCAGCTTGCCCCCGGTGCGAGCGGCGCCGTGCGCATGCGTGAGGTCTCTGAATATGACTGGACGACTGGTTCGGGCAATCTGGTGCGCCAGACCTCGGAGTCGGGGGCAACGGTTAGCCACACATGGGACACCTATACCGGCAGAGACGGCCACTGGGGACAGCATCTGAGTTGGACTGGTCCGGGCGGCCAGACCACTACCTACGGCTATCACGACGCCACTGCGCCCGCTGCAGGGTGTGACGGATCCGCCGTGCAGGGCGGGCTGTTAGCAAGCACTACTCGGCCAGGGGCCATCACCACCGAGCAGTCCTACAACGCCGCAGGCGGCACCTCGAAAGCCTCAGGCAACGGCACCGAAACCTGCATCAACTATCGTGCCGACGGTTCGGCCTCGGGGGGTTCCGTCACGGGTGGCGGTGCACCGTACTCGGCCTTCAACACACCGCTACTCAACGCCAACCCACTCGAAGCCGCATCCACGGTGGTGAGTCAAGGAGTGAGCACTACCAGCACCGAGTCGGTCTCGATCACTGGTCAAGTGGTGCGCACTACCGACGCACGCGGCACCACCACCACCTTCGTCTATGACCCGTGGACGGGGAATCTCACTTCCTCGACCGAGACCACTGCTGCGGGCGAAACTCGCACCTCTACCTTTGGCTTTGACAAGTACGGCCGGCCCGACAGTGTTGCAGTCAATGGGGTCACGCTGAGCACCTCCACATACCGCTCGAACGACACCGTCCTGCGCGTCAACTACGCCAACGGAACCACGTCTGCGCTCAGCCTCGACCCCAACAACAACATCGAGTCAGTTCAGTATGACGGGTTCGAGGGCGATGTCAGCGTGGGCGAGACTGACGTCTATTCGCGTGGCAATGCAATCTTGTCTCGGGAGCTACGCGGACCCGACGGCACCCTCCGATTTGATGCCACCTATGACCTAGATCACCGTCTCGTGTCCTCGGTGGCCACTGGCACGATAGAGCGCACCACGGATTCCACCACCGTTGCCTTTGAGGGCGCTGCTGGAGCCAATGGCAATCGCACATCTCAGACCGCAGAGGACACTGATGGGCAGGCAGTCACCTCAAGCTTTACCTACGACGAGTCAGACCGCCTTGTAGGAACCACGCTCCCGACTGCGGGCGCACCGAGCTACGACGTGCAGGGCCGCACGACGGCAATCGCAGCGAGCACCACAGCGAGCAGCGCAGGATTGAGTTCCACATCAACTGGCGAGAGCACGCTTGCCTACGATGCTGGCGGCATTCTGACCGAAGCAACCGGCCCGCGCGGCAGCATCGCATTTACTGGTGATGACTCTGCGGTGTTCACACCTGCGGGCGGCGGGGAACCCGTCACCCTGCGCCCCTCGGGCGACCTGCTACTCGACGCCGAGGGCGCCATTGTGGGCCAGCTCGTAGATCTGCCTCAGGGTGTGACCGTTGCCCTTGACTCGACCGGCGCACCCGTGGAGTGGCAGTACGCCGACTTGCAAGGCTCGAAGGCATGGACTTCCTCTGGCGACAAGGCACCGGTGAGTACCACGGTGTATGACCCTTGGGGCACACAGATCAGCACCAACGAGCGTGTTGTGCCAACGACACCGCTGCAGCTAGCGCTGTCTATGAGCGGCTGGAAGGGCACTGCCAGACTGCCGATTGGCGACGACTTCTACACCATGGGCAACCGCGAGTACTCGCCCGCAACCGGGCGCTTCTTGCAGCGCGACCCCCTGATTGGCGGGTCCACCAACAGCTACGAGTTTGCCATCGGTGACCCGCTCAATAACAGTGACCCCTCTGGTAACTTCAGCCTGGGGCAGTGGATTGGCCTAGCCGTTTCCATCGTGTTGAGCGCCGCAGTGACCATCGCCAGCGCGGGTGCCTACGCCGCAATCGCCGCTACGACCATTGGCGCCACGTGGAAGGCATGGGCGGTGGCAGCAGCCATCGGAGCAGTGGCTGGGGCTTTCACCGGGTTTGCCACCAGCGTGGTTGAACAAGTAATCGATAACAACGGGGACGTGGACTTCGCCAAAGCGGGACTATCGGCAGGAATCAGCGGTGCTGTGGGTGCGTTAGGGGTTGCGGCAACCTACGGCAACTTTGCGAAGCAAGCTGCTGTTCGGGCGGAGGCGTGGGCCGCGGCCAAGCTGGCCAATCGCGACGCTTTGGGTATTGCCAGTTCGTTCACCAGTCAACAGAAGCAAAACCTGAAAATCTTACTGAACAGGGAGTTCCCGATACAGGGGCCGACCAAGACTCGGATGGCCTCTGTGACTGCAGCGAAGCTCCTAGTGGTCTTCACCACAAAAGCAATCGTCCACGAGCAATTACCAGGTCTGGAAGACCAGCTTGACGACATAGTGGGCAGCGATCCTGAAGGCGACGCCACTACTGGCCCTCTCAGCGGCACAGCCGATGCAGGGTCAAGCGGAGCAGCGCTCATTACGACTGCCCTCGGGGGGTAACCCAGGCTGGGAGTCCTCAGAATGGGAGTCCTCAAGATGGGAGTCCTTGGTATGGCAGATTTACCGCGCACTGCTCCACCTGCAAGGTTTTTGAAAAACTCTGGTTACCCTGAAATCAGCTCGCCGAAATTCGGCAGAGTCGAACTCTCTCTCGACCCCCCCCTATGTCTAGCCTGAGGTGACCCAGAAATGACGCGAAATGGCCTGTCCCGAATGAGTCCTGCCCGAATGAGCATTGCCGTCGTCGCAATCGCAGCAACAGCGATGCTGCTCGCGTCCTGTGAGTCTGCACCAGCTCCGGGCACCTCCTCGTCCCCCTCGGGTTACGTGGATTCTGTTACTGGCGGCGAAGGAAGCGTCAGGGTGCAGGGCTGGGCCTCGGACTGGAACACCCTCAACCCCATCAAGGTTGTTTTTATGGTGAACGGACAGTGGGTGAAGCAGGTCTTTACTGCCGATACCTCTCGACCGGACTTGGACCGGAAGTATTCCCGCGGTGCCGACTTTGGTTTTGATGAAACCCTGAGCGTTCCTGCTGGAGCAGTAACGGTCTGCGCTGTTGCGCTCAATGTTGGTCGCGGCGAAGACACCATCCTGGGTTGCTTAACTGCGGAGAGCGGTCGAAGCGGCACGACCGTTCCCACGACTAGTAGTACAACAACGACCACCCCAGCTACCACGACATCCACGACTAGTACGTCGACTACGAGTTCAACCGTCCCTCGCTGCGGTGGGGTCCTCGCAGCCACGGACGTGATTGCTGCACTCTGTTGATCCTGCCCGGGTTGATCCTGCCCGGGTTAATCCAACCCGGTTGATCCTGCAGGGGTGATCCTGCAGGTGTGAGATGGCTGCGCCCGCATCGCCGTGACGAAGAACTCAGTGCAGCAACCGTCGCCGGATCTGATCGGTGATGTCATCGCTCAGGCCTAAACCGGTTCGGAAATACCCTTCAATAGATCCAAACTGGGCCTGCACTTCGCTCAGAGAAGTTGCGAGATAGTCAGGCTCCACGCTGAAAGCCGGTTTCAGGAGTTCAGGGTTGCCCCCGACTGCTGCAAACTGATCAAGATATGGCTGAAACGAGGCCAGTACTGGCTCTGAGCTGAGCAGATAATCCTCGAGTACAACCTGCTCGGAAACGCCGAGCAAGCTCAGCAGTGACGCAGCGGCCCAGCCCGTGCGGTCCTTGCCGGCAGTGCAGTGAAACAGTGCGGGCCCATCAAGGTTGGCAATCTGCAGGAACATCTCCCGATACGCCGAGCAGGCCGCCTCAGAGGTAATCAGGTTCTTGTACGTACCCAAATAATGCTCTCGGATCTTGCCGCTCTGCAGAAGTTCCTCAGCTGCAACCGGGTCCTCAAACATGTCTGCAAGATGAGCGGCCAGACTGGTGACGGCATCAGCTAACACGTCAAGGTGGACCAGATCTACACCCGCCGGTAGCCGGTCGGGAAGCGAGGCGCATTCGGCTGCACTTCGTAGGTCAAATACAGCGCTCAAGCGCAGCTCAGCTAGGCCGTCTACGCCCGCTTGGCCTTCAAAGCTCAGGCGTCCCGAGCGGTAGAGCACCCCAGTGGCCACCATTTCTCCTGCTGTGGTTGCGTAGCCGCCAACATCGCGCAGGTTGATAATGCCCTCAATCTGAAGAGAAGCGGCTTGCGAAGCTGGCCGGGGCACCTCTTGGGTCTGGACTGTGGGTGGCTGGGCTGTGGGTGGCTGGGATGTGGGGGGCTGGGCTGTGGGTGGCTGGGCTGCGGTCTGTTGGCTAGCCGGGGTTGTGGAGTCGGTCATTGTCTTGCCACGTTACTCATCCGCGAGCGGATCTCATGTCGGCAGCGAGTGCTGGTGCAGCAGTTGAGTCCAACTCCTCGATGAGTACCGGCAATGCAATTCTGAAGTTCGGGTGCTCATCCACTGTCCCCGGCAGGTTTGGTCGTTCCGTGACCCCGGCGGCATCTTCAAGCGTCACAATTGCGAGGTCGCTACCACTTCCAGCTAGCGCTTGGTATGCCGCTTTGAGTACCTGATCCACTGGGGCCTCGGCTGCAGGATCGATGCCCGCAAGGTGTGCCAACCGACTCCTCAGCAGCTGATCTCCTTGTGGATCTGCTCGAACCCCCGCTGCCACTCGCTGCTCAGCATCAGCCCCCGTCCACAAGCCTGCAACGGTGGGCAGATCGTGCGTGGTGAGCGAGGCAAGCGTGTTCGCCGGCCAGTGCTCAGGGCTGTCCTCTGCGAACCAGCCGATGCGGTAGCCGAAGACGTCACGGTCGCTCAGAGCGTCTCGAACCTCTGATTCGACGGTACCTAAGTCTTCACCAACCAAGGTCGCCCCGGCTCGTGCAGCCTCCATCATTGCAAGGTCAAGCAGTTCAGACCCAAACTGCGAAACGTAACCGCCGCCTGCCGGAGTCATCCCGGCTGGGATCCAGAACAGTCGGAAAAGCCCCATCACATGATCCACTCGAAGTGCGTCGCAATGGTTGAGCACGCGGCGCAGCGTTTCAAGCCATGGCGCGTACCCCGCTTGACGCAGCTTCCACGGAACATACGGGGGAAGGCCCCAGTCTTGTCCATCCCGATTGAACTCGTCTGGGGGTGCGCCGATTCGGCAGTCAAGTGCCAGTAAATCCTGGTCACACCATGCGTCCGACCCATTTGGGTCAAACCCCACCGGTAGATCTGCCATGAGGCCGGCGCCCGCTCGTGCAGCCACCGCTAGTTGCACCTCGCATTCGATCTGCAGCCAGCGCCAAAACGCAACCTCGTCGGCGTGCGCCGAGCGGAACTCTTCAACCCCTGCTGCGCTGGGGTGTCGATGTTCGTTCGGCCATGTTTGCCAACCTGACCCGTGAAACTCGGCGAGTGCGCAGAACGTTGCGTGCCGAGTTAGCGCAGCATCTTGTTCGGCAATACCCATGGAGTGCTCAACGACCCTTGAGTTACGCACCTGTGCCCAAATGCTCCTGAGGGCAGAAAGCTTCAGTGCCCAAATCTGGTCCCTGTCGATTCGTGGATGTCTGTTGAGTTCGTGGCCTGCAGTAGCGGCCTGGGTGAGTTGCTCACCAATCAAGTCCGCACCGATCACGGATTCAACACGCAGATACAACGGAGAGAGAAACCTGCGGGAGGACGCGTAATAGGGCGAGGCCTGCTGATGCTGCAAGGGGAGCGAAGCCCCAAGGGGGTTATGAGCAAGCAACGAGGCCCCCGTTCCCGCTGCCCATGTAGCTAGATCTGCAAGGTCGACAAAGTCGCCCTGCCCCCAACTCGCTGCCGAGCGTGTTGCATACAGCTGCGCTGACCAACCCCAACCACGCTTGGGCCGCAGAGATCGGTGAGGCACCACAAACAACTGCGTGACTGGTCCGCCGTCGGTGGGGTGCAGGTGATGTGCGCCGAGTGGAAGGTCTGGCGGTAGGTGCGTTTGAGCGAGCACCTCGCCACCATCTTCTAAAGAAATCAAGCCTTCTGACCACAGCTCATGGGTTTCGCCGGGATGCACGAACCACAAGTGCGCATCTCGGGGTGGACCCTCTTGATGCTCTGCACCGTCTTGTTGGTGTGCACCGTTTTGTTGGCTTGCACCGTCTTGTTGGTTTGCAGCTTGGGCTTGGCGAAGCGCAACCAGCGTTTCTGGTGACGGCCTGTGGAGGTTGCCATCCGTTCCCCACCAGCCTGAGGCGATGCCGAACGCGTCGTGTTCTGTGGTCATACTCACAGTTTGGACCACCTGTCGCGATGTGATCGTCGCTACTCCGTAAACTGCCCATGTGTCTTTCTTTGTTGAACGCAGACTGCGGCTCGTCGGCCGGCGCTTGGCGAAGGTGCGCGAGGAACTCCGAATTACCGATGAGCACCTCTTGCATTTTGTGGATCTCACCGACGACTCCCGCATCAGAGCCATGGTCTCTGAAACCCCACAAGCAGACGAGGATCACCGAGAGGCCGAACGGACCTCAACTGCGCTGACGAAGCATCGAGTAGAGCTAGTCAGCACAATTGAGAAACTCGAACGAGAACAAGATGAACTCCTAGATGACCTCAGCGCTCAGCGTCGATGATCCATGCCGTGCTGCCACAGATTCATGCCGTAACATATAAGTCCGATCACTTGCAGTTAGGAAGGCAACGGTGCCGACCAGAGTTGTAGTTGCAGAGGACGAGGCCATCATCAGGATGGATCTTTGTGAACTGCTCCAAGAAGAAGGTTATGAGGTCGTTGCCGACTGTGGTCGTGGCGATCAGGCTGTAGATCTCGTGCGTCAGCATCGGCCTGATGTGACTCTGCTCGATATCAAGATGCCCGGCATGGACGGCATTTCGGCAGCACGAGAGATCGGTGCTGAGCACCTGTCCGCCGTGGTGTTGGTCACGGCGTTCTCGCAGCGTGAACTGATTGATGAGGCGAATGACGCCGGGGTTCACGGATACGTTGTCAAGCCCTTTGAGCGACATGATCTAGCACCTGCGATTGAAGTTGCGATCACCCGGTTCCGTGTCGAATCCGCCTTGGCAGAGCAGGTGCAAGATGCAACTGCACAACTTGCTGCACGAAAGCTGCTCGACCGGGCAAAGGGGCTCCTGATGGATCAGCACGGCCTGTCTGAACAAAACGCCTTTGACTTCATCCAAAAGACTGCGATGGCTTCGCGGAGCCCCATGACAGAGGTTGCCGAGCAGATTCTGGCGGGATCACTCCAGCCGTAGGTTTGCCATCCCAGAGCAGTCAGCCACGGATGTACGATTCCTTCGGTGCCCACGCTGATGCTGATCGACGGAAACTCGCTGACCTACCGCGCGTTCTTTGCCTTGCCCACAGATATGACGACTGCCTCGGGGCAGGTGACCAACGCAGTTTTTGGGTTTAGCTCCATGCTTCTCAATCTCATTCGAGACCACCGCCCAGAGCAGGTGATTCTCACATTCGATCTTCCCCAGCCCACGTTCCGACACAAAATGCTGGACTCGTATAAGGCCAACCGCGATGCCACCCCCGACATCTTGCGCGAGCAGATGGGAATTGTTCGCCAAGTAGTCGAGACCTTGCAGTTGCCGATCGTGACCCAAGAAGGCTTTGAGGCTGACGATGTGATTGCCACGCTTGCAGTTCGAGCCGAGGCAGAGGGCCGAGATGTCATTATCGTCACCGGGGATCGAGACAGCTATCAGCTGGTTCGCGATCCGCACATCCGGGTGCTCTACAACAAGCGGGGTGTCTCTGACTATGCGCTCTATGACGAAGCCGGGATTTTTGAACGCACAGGCGTGACTCCAGAGCAATACGTCGAGTATGCGGCCCTGCGTGGCGACCCGTCTGACAATCTGCCCGGGGTACCCGGTGTAGGCGAGAAGACTGCCGCGAAGCTGATCAATCAATACGGCGGTCTCGATGGCATCTTTGCCGCCGCCGAGGATCAAACTCCCAAGTTGCGTCAGAACCTGATCGAGAATGAGGCGCAAGCGCGGTCCAACTTCGACATGATGAAATTGGTCCGAGATGTTGAACTCGATGTTGATCCCGATGCTCTGGTGCAGGGCGAGGTCGACCCTACCGAGGTGCTGGACTTGTTCAAGCTCTTGGAGTTCCCTTCACTCGTGCCTCGCCTAGCCGACGCGTTTCCCAACATATTTGGCAAGGATTCCGGAGTAGCCAGCACAGCAGCGCAAGTACTCGAAGCTGAAGTGCTTGGTGCTGAGTCTGCGGCTGAACTCGCAGAGGGTCTTCGCTTGATCGCTCAGTTGCCAACTGCGTGCATCGCCGCCGCTTGGAGCGGGGAACCTGGCCGCAGTGCACTTGAGGGTATTGCTTTCGTTGCCGAGAAGTCTCTCGGAGAGGTGCTCTGGGTGCCTGCCGCACAGTTCGATGCCGTATCAGCCGAACTGGCTGACGTGCTTTGCGGCAAACCGGCTGTTGCTGCGCACGATGCGAAACCAATCCTGCGGTCTTTGCTTGGCCTCGGCCACGACATCACACGCCTGAAGTTAGATACCAAGTTGGCGGCCTATCTCCTTGATCCTGCAGATGTGAACTACGACCTGCCAGCGCTGTTGCTCAAACATGCTCAAGCGGAGCTTGCACAAGAAGGCACAATTCCCGCTGGCCAACTCGATTTTGGTGAGAGCGAACTCTTGGTCTCGCAACAGCCTGCTCGCATGGCACTAGCTGTTGCTTTCCTGAGCGAACCACTCAGCGCATCTCTCGAGGCTCAAGGCCTCACTGCGCTCAACGAGCAGATCGAGGTTCCACTTGTTCGGGTGTTGGCCCGCATGGAGTATCTCGGAATCGGGGTAGACGTTGGTGTCCTGAAGGATCTGAATGACTCGCTCACTGCAGTGGCCGAGGCTGAGCGCGCCGCGATTCAAGACGCTGCGGGGGAGGAGTTCAATGTCAATTCCACGCTTCAGATGCGGCGAATTTTGTTTGAGAAGCTGCAACTCACTCCCGGTAAAAAAACCAAGACAGGTTACTCAACTGATCAGGCCACGCTAGAAAAACTGCGTGGCGAGCATCCGATCATCGAGCACCTGCTGCGGTATCGAGAGGTCGAGAAACTTCGTTCCACCTATGGCGAAGGCCTGTTGGCAGAGGTTGCCGAGGACGGTCGGATTCACGCCACGTTCAATCAGACTGTGGCGCGAACTGGAAGGTTGTCTTCTGATGCGCCGAACCTGCACAACATTCCCGTTCGATCAGAAGAAGGGAAGCGCTTCCGAGAAGCATTTGTTCCGGCAGCCGGTACAGAGTTCCTCGTGGCGGACTACAACCAGATTGAGTTACGGGTCATTGCCCACCTAGCCGAGGACCCAGGACTCATTGAGGCATTCCGCACTGGTGAAGACATTCATAACACCACTGCTGCGCGGGTCTTCGGAGTTGCAAGCGATCAGGTCACGGGGGCGCAGCGCTCAAAGGCCAAAATGGTTTCCTATGGCCTTGCCTATGGCATGGAGGCCTACGGACTCGCTCAACGCTTAGCCATCCCAGTGGCAGAAGCCCAACAGATTCTTGACGCGTACTTCTTGGCCTTCCCAAGCGTGAAGGAGTTCATGGAGCACACGGTGGAACAAGCTCGTGCTCGCGGATACACCGAGACCGCATTCGGCCGCAGACGGAAAATTCCTGAGTTGTCGTCTAGTCAACGCAATATGCGAATGGCAGGGGAGCGCCAAGCCATGAACGCTCCAATCCAGGGCCTTGCGGCAGACATCTTTAAGGTCGCGCTCGTGCATCTTGACGCAGCCATCGACGAACGAGGCTTGCGGAGCAAACTCATTTTGCAGGTACACGATGAGGTGATTCTCGAGGTCCCTCCCGAGGAGCGAGAGGTGGCTGAACAAGTTGTGCTCGAAGCAATGTCGGGTGCTTTCGACCTGCGAGTGCCCCTTGAAGTAAATCTCTCCCGGGGTAGTACTTGGGCTGCGGCAAAGGGCTGAGCCGTGCCTGATTCACCTCTCGAGCGTCATTGGTTTGAAGATGTGGCTGATCACCTCGGCCCTGCGTATCTGCGGTACTCCTTCACGATGGGAACCAAGCAAGAGGTTGAGTTCTTGATGCAAGAACTCGAACTTGAGCCAGGGATGCGGGTACTTGATGTGGGGTGTGGGCCTGGCCGCCATGCAATTGAGCTCGCGAAGCACGGAATCTCGGTCACCGGTCTAGATATCAGCGAGCGTTTCATTCAGGTGGCGAGTGAATCGGCAGCGACTGCAGGAGTGGCTGAGCGGGTGACGTTTCACCGAGCGGATGCTCGACAGATGAGTAGCGATGATCGCTGCGCGGGGCAAGACTTTGACGCTGCGATCTCGCTCTGTCAGGGCGCATTTGGTCTCGGTGGCGAACCG
>CAFBMG010000036.1_pt1 | contig 13587 bp, 10 predicted proteins | sample 7268431 | NCBI WGS metagenome assembly CAFBMG01 (sample SAMEA6814054, study PRJEB35770) | freshwater metagenome | biome: Freshwater; feature: Freshwater reservoir; material: water | place: Czech Republic | collected 2017-05-23 | depth 30m m | reverse complement strand
CTCCTGGGAGGTCGTGGTGGACCGCTGGAACGAAGAACTCGTAGCGGTGGGCTCCTCGGGGCTTTCACCGAAGGGAGCAAACTGAAATGTGCGGAATCGTAGGAATGCTCCTGAGAGACGCACTTTCTCCCGGAGACGTTCACGAAGTTGCTGCGTTGAGCGAACTGATGAAACGTCGGGGACCTGATGATTCAGGGGCCTGGGATGACGCCGAATCTTGCGCTCTTGGCTTTCGCAGGCTTTCGATCATCGACCTGTCAGAACGCGGCCACCAGCCGATGGTCACCGAGGACGGGCAACATGTGCTCGTGTTCAACGGAGAGGTCTATAACTTCCGTGAGCTTCGTGCCGAGCTCATCGCCCTAGGACGCACCTTTCACTCGGACTCCGATACAGAGGTTGTGCTGCAGTCGCTTGCAGAGTGGGGCTCTGATGCCCTTGCGCGATTCAATGGGATGTTCGCACTTGCTTGGTACAGGCCTGCAGCCAAGGCCCTGTTGCTCGCACGTGACCCCGTTGGCATCAAGCCCCTGTACTGGTGGTGGTCGCCCGAGGCATTTGTGTTTGGTTCGCAGTATGACCAAGTGATTCGCCATCGTCGCTGCGACCGAACTCGGGTAGATCCGGGCGCGCTCAATATGTATCTACGTTTGGGGTACTTGCCCGGACGCTATGCACTCATGAGTGACACGGGTCAGGTGCCACCGGGCCATCTGCTGGAAATCCAGCCGGGTCAGAAGCCATCACTTCGCCGATTCCGGCCGGCGTTCTCGCCGGTCGGGCGCGCCGATCGCCTGCGCGGTCAGGCAGCCCTCGATGCGGTGGCCGAGGGCGTGGCAAGTGCCGTGCAGCGACAACGCGTCAGCGATGTTGAAGTCGGTGCGTTTTTATCTGGTGGGGTTGATTCCCCTCTCGTCACTGCTCACCTACAAGCAGCTGTGGATCATCCTGTTCCTGCATTCACCATTGGCACCGATGATCCCGTCAGCGACGAGTCAGAAGCTGCACAGGTCTATGCCGAGATCCTTGGTGTTGACTTCAATCTGCGACGCATTACTGGTGCTGGAGCGGTTGCTCTCGTTGATGATGTGGCAACAGCTAACACAGAGCCGTTCGGCGACTATTCCTCATTTCCGACGCTCTTGGTCTCTGCGCTTGCCGCCGAATCAGTGAAGACGGTGCAGTCCGGTGATGGGGGAGATGAACTGTTCTGGGGCTACCCCCGATTTACCAAAGTCGCCGAGGCCGCAAAGTGGTTTGGTCTACCGCGATCGATCCGCGTTGCGGCTTACGGGGCGACGAAACCGCTTCCAAACCCAAAGCGACCGCCTCGTGGAGTGATGTTCCCAACTTTGGGAGACTGGTATCTAGATGCTCACTCGGGCCTACGTGCTGCTGACTTTGACAGCATTGCTCCAGACCTAGGTGACCTTCCCTCAGACTTCGATCTTTTCACGTTGACCGGCCGGCCAAGTAGCGATGAGCTCTTCCAATGGATGCGCTCAAACGAGTTGGCCTGCCATCTACCGATGGTTCTACAAAAGGTTGATCGGGCCGCGATGTTTCATTCCCTTGAGGTCCGGGTTCCACTCCTTGATCTTGAACTGTTGGATCTAGCTCAGCGCATCGATCCCGCTGACTGCATGATCAATGGCATCGGAAAGCTGCCATTGCGAAACGCACTTGGCCAGCAGGTTCCGCCAGAGAGCATCCCGATTCCCAAGAAGGGGTTCACCGTACCAATGGCGCAGTGGTTGCGATCAGACCTGCGTGGCCACGTCGAGGCGTTGCTGCTTGAGCGCGACCCGTTTCCGAATGGCTTCTTCGATCGAGCGCAACTTCAGGCCTGGTGCGAGGATCATTTTTCGGGCCGACTCGACCGTCATCGGGGCCTGTGGAACCTGCTTGCCCTGCAACTCTGGGCAGACCGACATGCTCAACCGCTTCCAGCCACGCAATCGGTGCTCTGACACGTGGCCCGAATCACCCTTGTTGTCAACGAGTTCGATACGGGATCAGAGACCTTTCTGCGCCGGCTTGCAACATTGTTAGCCGGGGATGGCCACACAGTTACCGAGTACTCACTGCTAGAGAGCAGAACCACGCATCAGATCGAGCCAGGCCGAGCTATGGCCCTGCCGGCTGCCAATTCTGCGGGATTCCCGCTAGCCGCGGCAAAGCTAGCTACGCGCTCCTCAAAGGCCTCGGCAACGGCGATGTCTCGGGCAACTGCTCGCTTCGGGCGCAGCAGTCGCGCAGTACGGGCTGCATTGCATGCAGCACCACTTCTAGCAACCCGACCTGATGTTGTTCATCTCTCTTTCAGCGGTATTGCGCTCAGCTTGGCAGATGCGCTTGAGCTGCTTGATCCACAGACGCGGGTCATTGTTTCGTGTCGAGGGACGGGTGAGCTCGTGAGCCCTGTGCTCCATCCGGAACGCGTTGAGGCCCTCAGCTCGGTGCTTAACCGCTGCGATCGAGTGCACGCAGTGTCTGAAGCAGTAGCAGGTGCTGTGGTCGGCATGGGTGTTGACCCCAAGTTGATTCGCGTGATCCGACCAGCTGTGGATACCAAGAAGTTCAGCCGAAAAGCCACCTATCAGCCAATCGGGTCGGATTCGCAGATCAGAGTTGTTTCGGTTGGACGGCTGCACTGGATCAAGGACTTCTCCACTCTGTTAGGCGCGTTTGGTCAACTTCGTGACAGTGGGTGCGAGGCCCAACTCACAATCATCGGCGATGGCCCAGAGAAAGACGCGCTGCAGTATCGGTCCTTTGTTCTTGGCCTTGCAGGTTCGGTGGTATTCACCGGTCCGCTCCCCCCAGAACAGGTTCGCGAGCAACTTGAGGGGGCCCACCTTTTTGTTCTGAGCAGTCTTTCGGAGGGAACGAGCAACGCTGCGCTCGAAGCCATGGCATTGGAGTTGCCAGTAATTGTGACGGGGGTCGGGGGAATGCCCGAGGTGATTGAGGATGGTGTCAACGGTTGGGTGGTTCCTCCGAGTAATCCCGCTAAACTCGCAGAGTCGATGACTCGCGCGGTTTCGAACAGTTCCCTTGCTGAACAGATAGGACAAGCTGGCCGTGCGAGCCTCGCCAAGGGGCTTACGTTGGAAATGCAAAGCAGTGCTATCCGTCAGATGTACCAGGAACTCCTGTGAGTACCGAGAGCGCTCAGAGCGATGCAACCCCTGCGGATCCCACAGATTCGGCTCCAGCAGTTGTCGAACCAGAAGTTGTAGATCCAGCAGTTGTAGATCCAGAAGTTGCAGGCCCAGCGGCTGAAGAAGGCGCGGTTCTGAGTCCCGCCGCGATTGCCAGCTCTGCCGAGCAGATGTTTCAGGATCCAACTGACAAGAACCTGCCGATGTTCCCCACGTTGCGCATGCTCTTTAAGGGCGAGTACCCCTCGCTGGCGATTATGGCAACGGCCTCCTTCCTTGGCGGATTATGCGAGGCGACGCTGCTTCTACTGATTGCAAACTTGGCGTTGTCGATCGGTGGCGGAGATCTCTCGGCGCAGAAGTCCCTCATGTTCGGACTTGATCAGCTCCCCATCAATACGCTGTTCCTCGTAGCGATTGCCCTGACCGCAATCCGCCTCGCTCTTCAATACCTAGCTTCGCGATCGGGTGCGCGGCTTACCTCACGCCTCACGCAAAGCCTCAGAAACGGTACCTTCGAGGATTTCATCGGTGCATCCTGGGAAGTGCAGTCAGCTATTCCAGAGGCAGCTGTTCAGGACCTTCTGCAGCGGCATCTTGCAAAGACCCAAGCAGCAGTCATCAGCGTTGGGCTGCTCATGAGTTCGGGCTTCATGGTGATGGCGCTGCTGATGTCTGCCTTCATTGTTGACCCGCTGGCATCTGGCGCAATCGTGATTTTCGGAGGGTTCCTCTTCATGGGCCTTCGCCCTATGACGATCAAGGCCAAACGGCTGGGTCGTCAGCAGATGCAACAAGGTGTGATCTACAGCGTGCAATCGCGTGAGGCCATCGATCTGAGTCTCGAGATCCGAGCGTTCGGCGTCAGCGATGACGTTGCTGATCGTCTCGACAAATCCACTCGCAGCGAAATCGCCTCGCTGTACAAGGCGCAATTGATGGCTCGCATGGTCACGGGCATTTACACCTCTGCTGCGGTGCTCATTATTCTGGCCGCACTCGTAGCGATGGATGCCTTCTTGGATCAGCCACTCGCAGCTGTTGGCGCAATCGTCGTGGTGCTCGTTCGTGCACTGAACCAAACCAGCGGTATTCAGGCCGCCTATCACGGTCTGGGAGATTTGGTTCCCTATATCCAGCGACTGTTCGAGGAGCGGCAGTTCTTCCGCGATTCACGGCCCCCGTCGGGCTCGGTTCACCTAGAGAGCGTCGGAAAGATTGAGTTCTCTGAAGTTGCCTACAGCTATGACGGCGTTCACGATGCACTCCACGATGTGAGCTTCACAGTGGAGCCGGGTGAGGCTGTCGGCATCATTGGGCCGTCGGGCAGTGGCAAGTCAACCTTGATCCAGTTGCTCCTTCGACTCCGTCATGCGGGCACCGGGACGTACCTTCTTGATGGGGTTCCTGTTGGAGAGATTGACGACCCAAGTTGGTTCTCGATGATTGCCTTTGTTCCCCAAGACAGCCGAATCTATGACGACACCGTGGCGAACAACATCAGGTTCTTCCGGCCCGGTGTGAGCGATGAGCAAATCATGGACGCTGCCCGGCGGGCGCATGTGCATGAAGAGATTCTTGCCATGCCCGATGGGTACGACACGGTGCTGGGTTCTCGGGGCGGATCACTTTCTGGTGGGCAGCGGCAGCGTGTGGCGATTGCTCGTGCACTTGTGCGTCGGCCCGCAATGCTGGTGCTTGACGAACCAACAAGCGCGCTCGATATGCAGTCGGAGTCGCTAGTTCATGAAACCCTGAATGAACTGAAGGAGTCAGTCACGTTGTTTGTGATTGCTCATCGCCTCTCCACGCTCAATAGCTGCGACCGCATCATGGTGATGGATCACGGCAAGTTGCAGGCCTTTGGTGACCGCACCGACCTAGAGAGCAACAATGCCTTCTACAAAGAGGCTCTAGCGCTCTCTCGGATTCGTACCTGACGGGTTCGTCACGGCAGCATATGCAAGCAGATAGTCGTGTTCTGGTACCGATTACCTATGGGTTTAGCGTTCGTTACCTACTGCCCACCGGGGTGCTGTCGGGCCTGGCGCAGGTGTGTCACCCGGTCATCGCATTGGGCTGGGATGACCCCGAATTGCGTGCGCTTCTAGAGCATCGGGGGTTCGAAGTTCTGCAGTTGCCCTTGGCTGAGTTATCTCACGAGTACCGAATGTTCCGGCGTAAGCAGAGCATTCTTCATGACCGTCGATTGAACAGCCCTACCACCAAGATTCGTCGAGCTCGGCAACTCTCAATGATGCATTCACCAAGAGACCGGGCTGTCAGTCAGCTGCGTTCCGCACTCGATGCAGTGGCTGTGTCCTTACCTAGAGCTGCCGAACGCTTGGCGCTTGGCGAGCCTGAACAGCTAGTCCGCGGAACCAACCTTCAGGTCTTTGAGGAGTTTCTAAAAACGCTCAACTTGGACGCGGTACTGAGCATTACCCCGTATCACGATCAGGACGGACTGCTCCTGTGCGCTGCACAGCAGCTTGGCCTACCGTCGCTCACCTCAGTCATATCGTTCGATAACCCCACTACGCGAGAACGCATGCTGGTGTGCAGTGATCAGGTGCTCGTGTGGAATCAGTACAACCAGAATGAACTTGTACGTTCATATCCTCAGCTCGAGGATGAGCGAGTCTCTGTGATCGGTGCTCCGCAGTTTGATCTCCACCGTAAGGCCGAGCTGCTACTGAGCCGAGACGAGTGGTGCCGCGCTCTCTCGCTTCCCGAGGACCGACCAATCATTTTGTACGGTGCCGGTCCAGCCCACCTCGTACCCGGCGAGGCCTCACTCATCCGTTTGCTTGACGACGCGATCGAGGCAGGCAGCTTCCCGCAGCAGCCTTATCTTCTTGTTCGTCGTCACCCGACAGAGCCAGCAGAGGCTTGGTCTGAGTTGAGCGGCGAACTTCGTCACGGTCACGTTGTAGACCCTTGGGCAGCCGGGAACTCGTCATTTCGTGGGTGGCCTTCGCAAGAGGACATCATCATTCAGATGTCCTCACTCGCCCATGCCACGGTTCATATCAACGTGTGTTCCTCGATGACACTCGACGGAGCCATGTTTGACCGGCCACAGATCGGACCCACATTTGTTCCGGGTGCCACGCGTCGAGAGAATTCACGCGTGGCCGACATGTACCAACAGGAGCATTGGCAACCAATTACAGCCTCGGGCGGACTCACAACGGTTGGTGACGCTGAGGCCCTCCTGACCGCTACTGCTCAGGCTCTAGAACACCCCGAGGTTGGATCCGAGGCTCGCCAACGCATGATCCAAGAACTGCTGACCTTCACCGATGGGCAGTCATCGCAGCGCCTTGTAGATGCGGTAGCCGCCCTGCCTGCATGAGGAGCAGAGGCTCTAGTGCTCTGTCATCAGTCCCGCGTAGGCCTCTATGAACCTGCCAACCTGATGGCTGATGTCAAGGCGCTCGTCGGCCGTAGCTGCTGCAGCTACACCGAGCCGTGAGCGGGTCTCTGGGCTAGCTGCAATAGCGGCTAGGTGATCAGACATGGCAACCGTGTCGCCTACATCAACGAGGATTCCGTTGACGCCGTCTTCAACAACTTCGGCCATCCCACCACAACGCGTGCTCACCACGGGTAGACCCGCCGCCATTGCCTCGAGTACGGCATTTGAGATTCCCTCGCTCAAACTCGGAAGAAGGAGAGCATCAGACCAGCCAAGAAGTTCTTTGATCTCCGGTTGCCCCAAACTACCGAGAAGGGTGATTGAGTCCTCACAACCAAGCTCATGGATCATGAACATCAGCTTCTCTCGCTCCGCCCCTTCACCGGCGATCCGGTAGTCAACCTCAATGCCTCTTTTGCGAAGTTCAGCGACTGCTCGGATGCTGTCGTCGAAGCCCTTTTTCCAGTGAAGCCGCCCAATAGAGAGCAACCGGAATGGTCCCTGGTGTTCGATCTCTCGACCTCGGAGTGAAGAGAATTGATCCACTGGAATCGCCGGTCGATTGACCAGAATCTTGCCAGCTGGGGCACCTAAGGCCTCGACAGTGATTCGCATGTCATCCGACACACAGTGGATGAGATCTGCAATTTCAAAGACGCTTTCCAAAGCAATGCGGCGCTCTGGATTTTTGAGCGGCTCAATCTGCTCGGCTGCACCGCGGCAACTCACAGCGATCTTTGTGTTCCGATGCAGCTTGGGAAGCTCATCAAGGTACGAGGCAGCAATGCCAGAGAACTCAAAGTGAGCAATTGCCGAGTCAATGGCGCGAAGTGGGGCAAGCGTCACTCGCTGGCGTAGTCCGCCGGATGTGTTCTCGCCCCGCGCGATAACAGCCGAAAGAGTGGCAGGCCAAGCCGCTCGACTCGCTGGTTGAAGCGCTACTCGGGGCGACTGCCAGGGCATCAGCGAGAGCATGGGAAACCCCAGTTCAGCGCTGCTCGCTGTGAAAGAGGTAGACGCCACAGTGACAGCCATGCCCGCATCTCTCAAGCCAATGAGTTTGCGTTGGATAAACGTCTGCGACGGTGCCGGAAAGCGGCTCACCACAGCGGTGAGTGACGGAAGATTCTGGGCCACGGCCCCCCTTAGTGTGAGTTGTTTAGTCAATCTTCGCTGATGAGCAAATCTTGAAATACCTTATCGACGCCCCGCGCCCAGATCTCGTTACCTGCTAGCAACGCGCAGAAGCGCTCTGCGCTGTCTCCGGTCCCGAACTGCAAGCTGGGCTCGCTCTGTTCCATGGCCGTGGCAGCCTTCATCGCTGCCGCTACGTCAACCTTAGAAATTCCGGAGTGAAGAATACTCGGGTGATCTGCGCGACCACGCTGCCGAGATCCAATGTCAACGCTCGGAACTCCATAGATGGGTGCCTCACGAATTCCGGCACTTGAGTTGCCAATGAGCATCTCTGAATGACGTAGAAGCGTCAAGAACGCTTCGAAGCGAAGTGAGGGGAACACTCTGAATCGCTCGTCTCCGGCCAGTCGGTCGTATGCATCGAGAATCACCTCTGACCCCGGATCGTTATTGGGATGCACGACCACAGCGTTTCCGTCACGCTCAAGCAGTGCATCAATCATTCCGGTGGCTACCAAAGCATTTGTCTGTTCGTCTTCGGTGGTGACTCCATGGAGAATCACGAGTGCGTAGGTATTGAACGGGATCTCGTAATCGGTGAGCACCTCAGACAGTGAGGGCAGACTGTCTGAAAGCATGACGTCAATGTCGGGCGATCCAATAGCCCAAACAGTTGCAGCGTCTTCGCCGAGTTGCACGACTCGCCGCTTGGACTCCTCGTTGGCGACTAGGTGAATATGGGACAGCTTGGACACCGCGTGGCGTAGGACTCCGTCGATGGTGCCTGAGAGTTCGCCGCCCTCTACGTGAGCAACTGCAACATTTCGAAGTGCCCCGCCGGCAGCCCCGCCAAGTGCCTCGACCCGATCCCCATGAACCACAATGAGGTCCGGGCGGTCCTCGTCGATAAGTTCGGCAAGGCCCTCGATGGTTCGGGCCAAAATCCGATCCATGGAGTCACCCTCGGTTTGGTTGTCGAATTCGCGAATGTGTACCCCCGGCTCAAGCCGGCGAACTTCATTCACCGTTGAGCCGTACTTTGGCATCAGATGCATGCCAGTGACGAGCACAGTGACGCGAATTCCGGGCAGCTCTGATGCGCCAACAATCAGAGGCTTCAGCTTGCCAAAATCTGCTCGTGTACCCGTGAGGAAGCAGATATGCCGGGTTGCGGGTGGGTTGTGTTCAACGATGGACATCAGACCAGCGCAGTTGGTAGTTGGCCGGAAGCGCCCGAGTTGCAGACGCGCCCAGAAGGCTCTCGTACTCCGGTGCCAAAATCTCACCGGTTCCCGGTCGTTTCACCCACAGATTTTGAGCGTTAAATATCTGGCCCTGCTCCACCTCGCAGAGGGTGACTACAGAGGCATACGCAAAGTCGATGGTGGGCTGTTCTTCTTCCAGAATGGTCTTCGACCCACCAAGTGCCTCATGCGCCCAGCGGCTGCCTTCTACTAGGTCCTTGAGATCCTCTGGTGTCATAGAAATCTCGATGTCTGGCCCGTCCCAGTTGGCGTCGCTCGTGAAGTGTCGCTCCAAGATGCTTGCACCAAGAGCTACTGCAGCAATGGCTACGTGATTACTCAGCGTGTGATCCGACAGTCCGAGTACTGCGTCTGGAAACGCATCTCGAAGCTCAGCTAGCGCACCGAGCCGAACTTTGTTGCGGGGCGTTGGGTACAGGCTTGTGCAGTGCAAGAGAGCGAACGGAGTCTGGTGTCTGCGGAAAATCTCGACTGACCTAGACACCGAGTTCAGGTCGTTCATTCCGGTAGACAAGATCACCGGCTTTCGGAAAGATGCGATGTGTTCAATCAATGGCAAGTTATTGCACTCGCCAGATCCAATTTTGTACGCAGCTACGTCCATTCCTCGAAGATGATCCGCTGCCTCGCGTGAAAAAGGAGTTGAGAGGTACGTCAATCCTCGTTCCTCGGCGTACTCCTTCAGTGCTCGCTCCTGTTCCCAGGTCAGCGTGCACCGGCTGATGATGTCCCAGATGGAAACATCCGCATTTGCAGGTATTACGTCGTTGGGAACCATCTCGTCGGCTGGTGAGTGCGACTGAAATTTCACGACCTCTGCGCCGGCAGCTGCAGCATCATCAATCATGCGTCGGGCTTTGCCCATATCGCCCTCATGGTTGATTCCAATTTCTGGAATCACGAAGGGCGGGTAGGACGAACCGATCTTTCGGCCGGCGATTTCTAGTTCAGGCTTGTTTGCTCCCTCGTTCACCATGCTGTCCAACCTCCGTCCACTGCAAGGTTCTGGCCGGTGACATACGCAGAGAGATCACTGACAAGAAACAAGCATGCGCCCATATAGTCCTCTTCGGTTGCCATGCGCTGCATTGGAGTTCGAGCCTCATATGCCGCACGGAATGAGTCTGGGTGGTCACGGAACACTCCACCGGGACTGAGGCAGTTGACGCGAATATCGGGGGCCAAGGTTGTGGCCATCCACCTAGTGAGTTGAATCACCCCACCTTTGCTCGCAGCGTATCCGGCAGCGTTGCCCATCTCGGTACCTTCGTAAATGCGCCAGTCCGGACCCACCATTCCGTACGTTGAGCCCACCGTGACAACAGAACCGTGCCCACTTGAACGCAGTGCAGGCGTGCAGGCCTGAGTCAGCACAAATACTGCAGTCAGGTTGATCTCTAGGGCTTGTCGCCACACGCTTGTTGCTTGTTGTTCGAACGGGGTGGTCCAGTTGTCAAGCGGTTCAGAACTGACCAGTGCCGCAAAATGGACGAGACCGTCGATACGACCGGTTCGGTCGATCACCTGCTCTGCTATCGAACGGGTGGCCTCTTCGTTAGAGAGGTCACAAGGCACCGCAAACGCTGACCCTGAGCGGCCACGTACTGCTTCGTCGGCAGCTGCAGTGCATGCCTCTGGGTCAAGGTCTACTACTGCGACCGTGGCACCGCGTTCTACAAGACCGGCGGTGGCGGCGCGTCCGATGTGGCCTGCTCCTCCGGTGACTACCACCGTCCGCCCTGTCAGGTCCGACATCTCGGCGATGCTGCGAAACGCTCTGCTCGGGGTCTCAGTCATCCGTGGCCTCTGCGATCTCCGTAGTGCGGCTGCGCTGTAGCAAAAACTCAGCAAAGGCCAAGTCAGTTTCGGTGTCGATGTCTAGGCTCCGTTCGGCAGGAACTTCGACTGCGATGACGGTGCCATCGTAAAGAGAGTCAGCATTTTGCACGTAGGTTGGATTGACCACAAAGGCAACCGTACCCACATCAAAGGTTGGTGGTGCGTCTTGGCGACGATGGATTCGGTGTTCTGGTTCGAGAACCAGACGGGCAAAACCTTGTTGGTCCAAGGTGACCATGTTGAACCATGGATTGCGATGTGATGCAGTCACGGTGAGGACGACATCTGCGTTCAGGCTGAGCGATGCATCGACGCAGCGCTGCAGGTCGTCAACGATTCGGAGGGGGGCCGTGCAAGGAACAACAAGCAGTCGGTCAGGAAGGTCGCCGTTCTCATCGAGCCAGCCAAGCAGATGGCGCCATGCGTCCCACTCTCTTGCTGTGTCTCCCGAGAGCGACTCGGGTCGAAGCCAAGGAACCTCTGCTCCGGCTGCGCGGGCAAGTTCGGCAATTTCTTCGGAGTCTGTAGATACGATCACACGCTCAACCTGTTGGCAGGCTGCGGCCTGTTCGATGGCGTGCACCACGAGTGGACGACCATCAAAGAGGCGCTGGTTCTTATCGGGGACTCCTTTGGATCCTCCCCGAGCAAAGACTGCAGCAATCACGCTCACGGCGCCAGCCTGACGTGTAGCTCCACGGGGGCAACTTGGCCGCTCATGTAACTCTTTCGGGCGGCTTCGATGATCGCCAAGGCGACGATGCCGTCCTCAGTTGTGCAACCAGGATGAATCGCTGGATTGGAAAGCTCCAGAAGGTGCTCGATGAGCCTGCGTTCTGCCCGGTCACGTTCCCCTCCAGCAAACTCGGCGATGGTTTGGGCTGTGCCCTCTGGATTCTCGTGTCGAATCGTAGATCTCAACGCGTCAACCCGCAGGGTTCCTTCGGTTCCAAGGATCACCCAATCTCTGACCGGTTCAGGAGCCACCATGTCGAGATGAACTGAGCCAGCTATACCGGTACTTGTTACGAGGTCAACCTCTGCCACGGTTTCAACCTTGCCGTCGGTTGGTGCACCATCGAATCTCAAATCGCAGTGAGTGACGCTCGTAGCAGTGCAGTCCAGGGCAAAGCAGAGCGCATCAAATTCGTGGCTGAGTTCTAACAGCACGCCTCCGCCGAGCTCCGCCCGAGCGCTTACTGACGCAGCGGCTTCCGTGCCTGTTCGCCAAGACCCAAGGTGCTGGCCAACCCTGAAGGAAAAGCCAGTAGGAGCGCCGATGACCCCGCTGCGAACAAGTCGCCTCAGTTCAGGGAGCAGGTCGCCAAATCGGAGGTGGTAACCAAGCAGGGCGTGGTTCTTGGTGTTTCGCTCAGCGGTCTGAATCGCTTGTGCGCTGCGAACGTCTGCTGCGAGGGGCTTCTCGATGAGTACGGGCGAGTTCAAACCAAGCAGGCGAACTGCTGCATCGGCATGAAGGGGTGAGGGGTTTGCCACGACGCACACATCCGGAGGAAGAGCGAGCGCCTCATCAAGTGTGCTCGCAAAGGAAGCCTTCAAATCAAGAAGTTCCTCACGCGGCTGAACACTTTCGGTGCGCTGAACAACGGTAATCAAGATCTCTGGTTCAATACTGCGCAGGGCAGCAACATGGCGTCGGCCAGCGCTTCCGGACCCAACAATCACTGCTCGTCTCATGGGGTCACTCAAGTGGGCCTTGGTCGTTCATCTCGGTCAGCTATCGGAGAGCGATTCCCGCTCTTCACGCCAACTCACTCTACCGAGCACTTACTCAAATCGGTCCGCTCAAGGCCCTCATCTAGCGGATCGCTACTCAGACAACCAGTCGTCCTGGTAGCACTGCCCGGCAGTTCTGGGGAGCCGCTGTGCCGATGAGTTGCACGCTTCCACCCTCTGCGTTGATCGGAAACGAGGAGCTTGTGGACCTGATCTGTGAAGAAGTAATGGTGACCGCAGTAGTGGATGCCGAGGTCAACTTGACCAGCGCAGCCTTCCCAGCAAGGTCAACCTGAGCGCCGGTGATGGTGACGGTGCCAGCAGTCCTTGATCCAAGCGCCATCCAGATATTCTTTGGCCGAATGGTGTCGTTGATGAAGCGGCGCTCAACATCGACACCTTCAAGAACGGCGATCATCCCTGCACCTTCCCAGGTGGAGTCAATAGACGTGACCGGTCCCTTGAGGAAGGATCCACCGTTCTTTGGCTGTCCAGATTCTGAGCAGCGCATGAGCGTTGTCTGCGAGCTGCTGCCAGTTTGGATGAGCGCACAGTTGATTGCCGATACGGCCTTCAGGTCATGGCGACCGGTTGAGGCTGGTGTGCCGTTGAGGTAAATCACGTAACGGTTCCAGTCGAGACCTGTCACGGTATCTGCATTGAGGTTGAGGTGCGGGTGGATATACAAACCGATTGAGGAGTACTTCGAGTTTGCCGGCGCTCGCAGGATTGTGTTGCGGAGCTCAAGTGATCCGGACCCTCCATGGGACTCAAAGAACGCAATGCCATCAACCCAGCCACTCAGGTCGCAATCAGTGACCTCAAATGCGCCGCCGCCAGAGCGAATGATTCCGCTGCCGTAGCCACCAGTGATAGTTACGTTTCGCACCACAAGTCGTGAGTTCCAGGTTCGGTAGAGCTGCCATGAGATTGCTCCCATGATGTTTTCAGTTGCTGAGTCCCAGTTGGCAGTAGATGGGCCCTCAATACGCAGATTCTTGATCTCTAGTTGTGAGCCGTCGCG
>CAFBMG010000034.1_pt1 | contig 14228 bp, 11 predicted proteins | sample 7268431 | NCBI WGS metagenome assembly CAFBMG01 (sample SAMEA6814054, study PRJEB35770) | freshwater metagenome | biome: Freshwater; feature: Freshwater reservoir; material: water | place: Czech Republic | collected 2017-05-23 | depth 30m m | reverse complement strand
TCTGAGCGTCGACGACCGAGTGTCGCCAGAAAATCCTCGTGGAGTTCAAACCACACTGTGTGGTAGGAGTCGATCCTTGGCCCCGTCAACCACTCAGTCTTGCCTCTCTCAATACTCTCAAATGCATGCGTTAGACGCGAACTGTACCCCTCGAAACGGCTGAGACCCATTGCGAGTTGATCAATGAGAGGAACAGCTTGCTGATGCAGATCTGCCAAACGCGCCAACACCATGGCATCCCAGGTGGGATCAAGGTGATCGTTGAGTACCTCGGCATCAGCCACGAGACGAACCTGAAAATCAGTACAGATCGACAGCATGTCGGGATTGAGCAAGAGAAACCGCTGATAACAATCTCCTACCAGCGCTCTCGTTTCAGTATGCATCAGCTGCTCTGCGAGTAAACGCTCACCCTCTACTCGCCCGGTAGCCGTCAGCATCCACCCCGCGAGCCGTCCTTCATACAGCCTTGCGGAGCCGCTGATTTCAAGCTCCCTGAGCAACAATTTGAACCGCTCAGGATCGTGGCCGAACCTGGCAGCCAGTTCGTCAGCTGACGCCGGCCCTCGAAGTCGAAGAGCATGCAACACATACAGCTGCTCTGAGTCTGCCATAGCCGCCAGACTACTCAACTGCGTCTTGTGCCTTGTCTGACTCAGGTGGAGCGAATATCACTTTCGAGAAGTGCGAATCCCTCTAGCTCTGAGGCTGTATCGGCCCAGTCCTCGAACTGAATCACGCCGATCTCTTCAAAGCGGTGCCGCAGCCATTTGTCGTTGCGGTCAAGAAGGCCAAGCTTCTTGCAGTTCGGAACAACCTTCGAAAACAGCATCATCTGGAACATCTGTCGAGTTGGTGTGCGCATCACAAGCTCAAGGGCGTCCTTGACGGGAACCCCCATGCGCTCCCAGACCTCTTGTTGCAAGAAGCGGTCGCGCATTCGCACAGCGGCTTCGAAGGCAAACTGCTGACGCTCAAAGATCTCGGCATCGGAGAGGTCTGCGTAGAACTCCTGCAGTGACAGCACTCCGAAAGCAACATGGCGGGCCTCGTCACTCATGACATAGCGAAGCAGCTTCTTCAACAGCGGCTCTGTGGTGAGCTGATGAATAAACCCAAATGCTGCAAGAGCCAAGCCCTCAACCATGATCTGCATGCCGAGGTATGTCATGTCCCAGCGACTGTCATTGACGATGTCGTCAAGCAGCATCTTCAGGTGGGCGTTCACCGGGTAGTGACCCGACAACTTGGTGTCTAAGTACTTGGCAAAGACCTCAACATGGCGAGCCTCATCCATGACCTGCGTAGATGCGTAGTACTTGGCATCAATCCACGGAACAGTTTCAACAATTTTAGCGGTGCAGATCATGGCGCCTTGCTCACCGTGCATGAATTGCGAGAGCGTCCAGTTTTGGCTCTCGATGCCTACTTGAATCCACTCTTTGTCAGTCCATTTCTCAAATGGAGTACCCGCTACGTCAAACTCCAAAAGACCACCGTTCATGTCAGCGTTCGCTAGCACGACCATCTCTTGGTCTACTTCGGTCTCCCAGGGCAGATCCTTCTCACCGTCCCACATGGAGTGCTTTGCCTTCTCATAGAGCTTCTCCAAGCTCGGCCGAGCACCTTTTTCATAATCCCAAGTGAAGATTGCATCCGAGTTGTCTTCAACCACCGAGATCACGGCATCGCGATCCGTGTTGGTGATCGCAAGAATGGCCTCGATGTCATTGACATCTGCTCGGCCGATCAAGTCTTCGGTTGTACGTTCTTCAGCTAGTGACATGGTTACTCCTGAATAGTTGGTAAATCTGTAATTGGTGGATAGTGGTGATCTAGATGGTCAGAACAGCGCTTGATGACGCAGTAATTCCGGGCAAGAGGAAGGTGCGGACCAAGCGGTGTGCGTCATGTTCGTTGCACAGGTCAAAATCTTCGGAAGGCTCCGAGACATAAGAAACGACGAGCCGTGACACCCACATCCCGACCGCAAGCGCTTCGGACTCAACAATGAAGCGACTCAACACGGGTTTCATAACCTGGGCAGCAGTCAGAAAAAGTAGGTCAAGCTGTTCAAACGAGATCAGCTGGTCAAGCACCGAGCGCTCGTGATCGCGCATGAAGCTCAGAGCCTGATGCTGGTCCAAGAACTGCGCCGAATGATGAATCGCTAGGGACAAGCAACTCTCAAGGCTATCTGCTGCAGCTAGTTCATCTGTGAGTACTGCGAGCAAGGAGCGCACCTCTGAAAGAACCGCCGCTCGCATAATTGAGTTCTTGCCACCGGGAAACATGCGGTACACGGTTGCACGAGAGACTCCGGCCTCTTTTGCGACGTCTTCGATGGTTGTCTTTGTAAGACCCCAACGGCTCACGCATCGCAACAGAGCGCTTATGACGCCATCGGCTAGCGAGTTCGATTGCTCAACATCAAGCGGAGACACAACTCCGAGTGAGAGAGGCACAGTTTCGTTCTGAAGGAACTCGGCGTTCTGAATCGAGACCGCGTTCTTAAGTCCGTGGGAATCCTGAATCACTTCTGCGGACTGAACTACTTCCTGATTCATCGACACCCCCAACTGCAACTAGAACTGGATGTTACAATAAGACTCTTTCCGTCTCATCGACAAGGACCTTCCCCTATGACATCGGTCACTAGCCTTCTAGTGGGTGGCTTATCCGGAGCCGTCGATCAGCACACCAGCAAGAAACTGCGAGCGAATAACCTGATGCGTAGCTTCCTCATCGCTCAGGTCTAACCCTGTGGGGCTTGCCATCCATGACACGGTCATGCGCATCAGGTAGTCGGCACCAAGATCGGGTGTCATCTCGGATCTCAACCGCCCCGCAGATTGTTCCTTGATCAAAAGGTCGCGCATGAAATCACGAATGACACCGTGTACCAGCGGTTCGGATGGTTGCACCGCAGCTACAAGCTCAAGCATCTCGGAATCCAACATGTTTTCGAGAATCTGACTCTTCTGCATCAGCTTTCTACCAATCACAAGTCCCGCAACTAGTTGATCCTCAAGGGTCGGTAGTTGCTCGACCGCCTCAGCAAGTCGGGCCCAGAATCTGGCAATTTCCCAGGTTGCAGTTTCTTGTACGAGTTGCGGTCTCCCTCCTGGGAAATATCGGTAGATCGTGGTTCGCGAAACTCCGGCAGCGTAACCGACCTCTTCAAGCGAGAATCCCCCGACGCTGCTCTGCTCAGCACAGTTGATAGCAGCCTGCATGATCCTTGTTCGCGTGTCCTCAGTCTCTGAGCTCACGAACGTGACTCGGCTTGGGCCTGCGGGCCAAGACCTTCTGCCCAAGGAATCTCATCTGGATCATGGTCTGGGTCAGTATCGTCTGATGGGGTTTGATCACCCTTCGCTTTGTTGCGAGCAACCATTCGCAGAACAAGCGGATAACCGCACAGTGCGATCAGTGCGAAGATCCACCATTGCATCATGTACGAGAAGTTTTGCGAGGGATCTTTCGTCTGCAACTCGATCACCGCTGGGGAGTCGTTGGCCTGAGTCGGAGTCTGCCCATCGAGCAGAACCCAAGCTGGCTCAATCTTGTAGGGAAGTTGCTGCTCGAATCGGTCGAGGTCGACTCTGGAGAGCGATGTCAGCTCGCCAGTTTTTGGGTCCGTTGATCCAAAGGATCCGCGTTGTTGAGTCAGTTGCAGATTACCAGTCACAGTTACTCGCCCTGGTGGTGCTGTTGAGCCAGGAAAGGGCGGCGCTTCAGCAGATGGCTCAAGCGGGATCCACCCGCGCACTATTGGGACTGCGGTGCCGTCCTCTTGCACCAGGGGCGTCATCACCCAAGCTCCGGGGGCACCCCCTCTCGAGCGGTTCAAGATGGCGACCTCATGTGTGGAGTCATACACGCCGCTCACTTCGACTCGCCGATAGCGGGCGGACTCTGGAACTTCCGATGGATCGGTTACAGAGTCGGCGATTACCTGGCTCAACGAAACAGGGGTAGCACGAGCGATTGTCTGTAACTGCTGCGACTTCTCACGCTCCTCGAGATATCTTGAGCGCTGCCAAAAACCCAACCCGATCAGCGCAATCACGAGTGCAGCAATGAGCACGTGACTGAGCAACCAAAGTGGCTTTCGCAAAAACCCGTACATGTGATGACCATAGGCCGCAACACACAGCGAAGGGTAGGCAGTGCAGACCGGGAAGCTGGCTCAGCCCCTGCTGAGCGCTACTTCATGTGCCTAGCCACAGCCGCGTCGACTACTCAGTTGGCAAGACGTGGTCTGCGAATCTGTCCCTCAAGTCCTTTTTTGAGAACTTTCCGACACTAGTTTTTGGGACCTCATCAATAAACACAATGTCATCGGGCAACCACCAGCTTGCAACCCTTCCCTCAAGAAACTCGAGGATCTCTTCTTTGGTCACAGAAGCGTCAGGCCGAACGACGACTGCAGCAAACGGCCGCTCTCCCCACTTCTTATGGGGAAGGCCAATGACTGCGGCTTCGGCAACAGCCGGGTGAGCCATAATCTCGTTCTCTAGCTCAACTGATGAGATCCACTCGCCGCCTGATTTCACAACGTCTTTTGTTCTGTCCACGATTCGGACGTACCCATCAGTAGTGATCACGGCGACATCGCCAGTGCGCAGCCATCCATCGTGGGTAAACGACTCCGCCGATCGATCGTCGTTGTAATAGCCCGAGGCAATCCAGGGCCCGGCGGCCTGAAGCTCTCCTCGAGTCACGCCATCCCACGCGAGCTCCTCACCCGATTCCTGATCAACAATTCGCAGCTCTACGCCGAGCACGGCTGGACCCTGTGATGCGCGAAGGTCCGCCAGCTGGTCCTCGGGAAGGTCCTGCAACCAGGACCGAGTTACTGCCACAGAAGCAATAGGGCTGGTCTCGGTCATGCCCCAGGCCTGCAGAATCGGTAGGCCGAGTTGCTCTCGGTAGGCCTCGGACAGCGCCTTGGGGACCGCTGATCCTCCGCAGGGGATTGCTCGTAATGCGCTGGTGTCTCTGCCTGCTAACTCGGGTAGAACACCCATCCAGATTGTGGGCACTCCGGCGGGAACGGTGACACGCTGCTCAACAATCAAGTCGGCCAAGGCCGATGGAGTCATGCGTGGCCCGGGTAATACGAGATTTGCCCCCGTTGCTACACCTGCATGTGCCAATCCCCAAGCATTCGCATGGAACATCGGCACGACGGGCATCACTGTGTCGGATTCACGTACTCCAATGCTGTCGGCTTGGAGCACCGCCAAGGTATGCAGGTAGGTGCTTCGATGGGAATACACCACGCCCTTTGGATTTCCCGTGGTGCCAGAGGTGTAACACATCGAGGCGGCCCTAGTTTCTTGAAGCTCCTGGAACTCCGCAGGATGAGCTGAAGCAATCAATTCTTCGTAGTCCAGCAGATTGACACCATCCGGGTCGGGAGCATCACCACCGTCCTCCATCACCACGATGTGACGAACAGTTGTAAATGTTGGCAAGAGTGGGCCAAGCAACCCTAGGAGCGAGCGGTCTACAAAGATCACATCGTCTTCAGCGTGATTGACGATGTAGGTGAGCTGTTCAGGGAAAAGCCGAATATTGAGCGTGTGCAAAACACGACCGCTACAAGGTGCAGCGAAGTACAACTCGAGATGGCGTGCCGAGTTCCACGCGAAGGTCGCAACTCGTGCATCCCTCGGCACTCCAAGGAAGTCGAGCACGCTCGCAAGCTGTCGTGTGCGCAGCGCCCATTCGCCATAGGACCGCTCCTCTACACCAGTGGCCGTGCCAGAGACGATGAGCTTGGAGGGCGTATAGCGTTCAGCCCGATACAAGAAGTGGCTCAGGGTGAGGGGTCGGTCTTGCATCGTTGTTTGCATCAGGTCTCCAGAGGCCTCATAGTCCAAACGTTCAGCCCGCAGTAAGGATAGACACCGCGCAGCGAGTGCCTGGCCCTCTCACGAGCCTGCATCTCCTAAAGAGGTAAATGGCAGATATGGTTCATCCATTCACTTCGCATCTTCTGTGGAGTCCCTTTTTGAGAACAACAAACCTGACTGACCACTGTGACCGACTTAGCTGAGACTCCTCAACATCCAACGCACCCTCGGTGGCTCCTACCGCTGCTCGGCACTGGCATCGCCACCCTTTTGATCGCTGCCAACATCGGAAACGTCGTCTGGGTTCGCTGGGTTAACCCCATCGATGGGCACCCACTTTGGCTGCTAGCGCTGAACTCTTCGAACCGCTACTTACTCATTACCTCGATCATCACCTCGTGGCCCCCGTACGTCGCCATCGCCATGGCCCGGCTGCTTGCCCCCGATCCGCTCTTCTATATTCTGGGTTACGCCTACCGTGGACGCGCACTCGGCTGGGCACGCAACGTATTCCCGGGCATGGACGGCATCTTCGACCAGTTTGAACAAGATCGCAGCGGTTTCAAACGGATACTCGACGTAGCCGTAGTGGTTGCTCCCAATAATCCAGTTTGCCTACTTGCCGGTGTAGCTGCGATGCCAATACGTCGTTTCATCGCACTCAATGTGATTGGCACCCTTGGTCGCATCTTGATCATGCGCGGTCTAGGACTTCTCTTTGAGGAGCAGATTCAGCACCTACTAGAGATAGTTGGTCGCTATCAGCGATTTTTCACCCTCGGATCACTTGCCCTCGTTGCGGGCTACCTCATCTATCAGACCGTCGGCAAGCGCGGAGTGGTTGGCGGTCTCGAGACTCTTGAGGAAGAGCTCGGGGAAGACTGAGAGTCAGAGAAGAGTTTTGGCATCTGCTGGCGAGATCTGAGCAACTGCTGATGAAGCCTGAACAGCTACTCGGCGCTCAGAGGTTGAGCAGTGCGTCGAGGCCAAGCGTTACACCAGGGCGGTTGGCAACCTGTTTCACGGCCAACAACACTCCAGGCATGAAGCTGCTGCGATCCAAAGAATCGTGGCGAATCGATAAGGTCTGACCGGCGGTCCCAAGAAGGACTTCCTGATGAGCTACTAGGCCACGCATCCTTACCGAATGAACTCGAATGCCCGAGGGCCCCTCTGCGCCGCGTGCCCCAGGCAGCACCTCATTCTCTGTTGGGTCCACAGTCCACTCGGAGGAGGCCTCAGCCATCTTGGCAACTGTCAGCATCGCAGTACCCGAAGGCGCATCGATTTTTGACTCATGATGAAACTCAATGACTTCAGCAGAGTCAAAGTAGGGCGCTGCTAGTGCTGCAAAATGCATCATGAGAACTGCGCCGATTGCGAAGTTCGGCGCGATAACACAATTCGATGCAACAAAGGTCTGCTGAAACAGAGCTAGCTCTTCTTCAGAAAAGCCTGTGGTTCCAACGACCGCGTGAACGCCGTTGCCCGCAAGCCAAGCGAGGTTCTCTACCGAGGCTGCTCGGTGAGAGAAATCAACAACTACCTGAGCCTGTGTTCGCTCAAAAGAAACTGCCTCACCCGAAATCCGTAGATCGGTTTCTATCCCCGTCACGGTGCGAAGATCAATCCCCCGAAAGTTAGGATCTACTGCAGCTACAAGGTTGAGCTCCGGATCTGCTTGGACTGCTTGGCAAACTGTGGACCCCATGCGTCCGCCTGCTCCAAACACACCCACGTTGATTGTCATGGCGGCATTCTATGGCCGGGGGCTCATGACACAGAACATGATCAGCTTCCGTCGAACAGGTCTCGTCGGGGCTCATCTAGGTACACGGGCTCTCGATCGCGATCGAATGCCCGTATCGCCTCTGGAAGATTGTTCGTAAATCCAGCCATGAGCTGGTTGCGATCCTCAAACTCAATGGCCGCCGCCAGACTCGAGATCTCTTGTTCGACCCAGAGAGACTGCTTGGTAGCTTCGAGTCCATAGTGAGAGAACTTCGCCATCGCCTGTGCCATCTCGATTGCCTCGGCTAGTAGGTCCTCGTCTGGCACGACTCGTGAGACCAAGCCCATGCGCAGCGCCTCAGCCGCATCAACGCGTCGCCCTGTCAGGAGGAGGTCATTTGAGTTCGCGCCTCCGATCAACCGAGGCAGAATCCAGCCTGCACCCATCTCAGCCGAGGTTAATCCGTTCACTATTCCAGTGGCGTTGAACTCTGCAGACTCTGAAGCAATGCGAAGGTCCGCACCAAGAGCAACACACATACCTCCGCCAAAGGCAGGGCCGTTCACTGCTGCTATGACCGGCTGCGGGATAGAGCGCAGTCGGCGGGTGATCTGTGAGTAGATGCTCATCGATCGAGTCGCTATCCGATGCACCGAGAGGTTGTCGATATTGGGAATAATCCCGTAGTCCTTCAGATCTAGTCCAGAACAGAAGGCCCGCCCAGCGCCAGTGAGAATCACAATCCGCACCAAGTTGTCTTGCCCAAGCTCGGCCAAGGCCTGATCGAGTTCAACGGCAAGGTCGATCGAGAGCGCATTCAATCGCTCAGGCCGGTTCAGGCGCAGAACTCGGATTGACTCATCGATTCGTTCTACTGCTACGAGACTCATCGGTACCCCTCTATATGGCTTGTGAAGAGGTTCGTGAGCCGAGGAACTTGCTCTAGCTCACCAACCATCTCGCCCCAACAACGTTGAGCGTCGTACCGTAGCCCCCATGAACACCGACGCCGTGCGACCAGATTCGGAACTGGACTTCGCAAATCTGGATTTTGATCCGAACTTTGCCGACCTCGGTAGTGCTACTTCTCTGCTGATCCGAGTCTCTGGGCCCGACACACCTGGTATCACTGCAGAACTCATGAGCGTATTGGGGCTTGTGGATGCTCAGGTTCAAGATCTTGAGCAGGTCTTGCTACGCGGCCACCTCACCTTGGCCGCTGTTGTTGATGTGCCACTTCACCCCGATGCTCTTTTTGAGACCCTCAATCGTTTCGCTCAGCAGTTTCATCTGCGAGTCGAGATTGATCGGGTGCCCTCGGCTTCAACTGAGAAGGGCGTCGTCGAAGCAGTGACGATATTGGGCCACGAGCTCGAAACTGCTCTCTCCCCCGCCGAATTAGCGGCAGTCGCAGCGGGGATAGCTGCAGCCGGCGGCAACATTGACCGCATTGTTCGTCTTGCTCAGTACCCGGTGTATGCCTATGAGTTCCGAAGCAGCGGAGCCGAGCCGGCTGCTCTTCGACGGCTACTCGGAGAGGTTGCAAGTGCACATCGACTAGATGTTGCCGTGCAACCTGAAGGAATCGAGCGTCGAGCGAAGCGACTCGTGGTTCTTGATGTTGATTCCACTTTGATCCAAGACGAGGTAATTGAGCTGCTCGCAGTCGAAGCAGGTTGCCTTGAGCAGGTTCGCAAGGTTACTGAAAAGGCGATGACTGGCGAACTCGACTTCGAACTCGCATTACGCGAGCGGGTCCTGTTACTCAAGGGCCTCGAAGTGTCGGCATTAGATCGAGCTCGCGCTGCTATGCGATTGACCCCAGGAGCGCGTACCTTCGTTCGAACGTTGAAGCGTTTGGGCTACAGCGTGGGAATTGTCTCGGGTGGCTTCACTGACTTCACCGACGGTCTGGCTGCCGAACTCGAGTTGGACCATGCAGTGGCGAACAAACTTGAGATCGTTGACGGGTACCTCACCGGGCAGGTACTCGGACAGGTAGTTGACCGAGCACGAAAGGCTGAACTGCTGCGCCTGTTTGCACAGGCGGAGAATATTCCTGTGTCCCAAGCAGTTGCGGTTGGCGACGGAGCCAACGATCTAGACATGCTCGCTGCCGCAGGGCTCGGAATTGCCTTTAACGCAAAGCCTGTGGTTCAACTCGCTGCAGATACGACTGTCAACGTTCCTTACCTAGACGCGATCCTCTTTATCTTGGGCGTGAGCCGCGAAGAGGTGGAACGTGCAGATCTTGACTTGCCCCAGGAATAAGCCATCACTTGGCGAGGCCCAAACCTTTAGGACTGCGAGAGGAACTCGAGGCCCTGAATGACCTTCTCGGCGCTTGCTGACTCTTGGGACTGAGTGTGCGAGGCAGGTCCGATCGCTGCGAGTACCCGGGCGCTTCCAAGAACTCGCTGAGCGGCTTGGAGAACTTGTTCTTGAGTCACAGCATCGATGAGTTCTAGGTGCTCGTCAAGAGGAGTGACGCTACGACGAAGAGTCTCCGAGATACCCAGTCTGGCGCCCCTCGCCCCCGAATCTTCAATCCCGAGAAGCACGCTGCCACGTATGGAGCGCTTAGCCCGCGAGAGCTCCTCTTCGGTGATTCCTGTACTGCACAGATCATCAATGAGCGCTGTGACAACCGATATGAGTTGCGAAGCCTTGGACGGGCTCGTGGCGCACTGAACGGAGAGTGCACCGGCATCGCTGAACTGAGAAATTCCAGAAGAGATGGAGTAGGTCAGTCCTCTCGATTCCCGAACTTCTTGAAAGAGCCGACTTGAAGGACCGGTTCCAAACACGTGGTTCAACAGGGCAAGGGCAAAGCGATCTGAACTTCCCACCCCTCCTGTTCGCCAACCAAAAGCAAGATGCACTAACTCACCAGATCGGGTTTCGGTGAGAACCGTCCCGACCGGCTCGTGTGGCTTGACCCTCGTTGGGCTCTCGCCCGTAGTGGCGTCTGCAAAGGCAGACTCAACCGCACTCACCACCGCTGCGTGATCAACGTCTCCAGCGGCGGTGACTACCAGATTCGAGTTCTGATACCACTGCTGAAAAAATGTGACGAGTTGCTCTCGGCTCACTGTTTCTACGCTGCTCGTTGTTCCGAGAACCTCTCGACCCAGCGGGTGTTGCGGAAACAGAGACTCGAAGAGCCGAACCCCAACAAGATCCTCTGGGTCATCCTCTGCGGCTGCAAGCTCTTCTAAAATGACCTCTCGCTCGCCCTCTACGTCTTTCTCTGCAAGCGCTGGATCCGATACCAGATCGAGCAGAACATCTAGGGCTAGTTCAGATTCACTCGAAGGCACTCGTGCAAAAAACGCGGTGTACTCACTCGCTGTATAGGCATTGATATCGCCACCGACACCATCGATTGCGATTGCTATGTCGACTGCTGTGCGACGAGAGGTTCCCTTAAAGAGCAGGTGCTCAAGAAAGTGCGAGGCACCTGCAATCTGTGCTGGCTCATCCCTGCCGCCGATCCCGACCCAAGCCGCATACGTTGCGGAATGGGTGTGCGGTACCGAATCGGTGAGGATTCGGATTCCGTTTGGCAGAACTGTCTTTTCAACGTTCGCAGCGAGGAGCGAGTTGCTCGCTCCTCGCTGCGTGAGGTCACTACTCATCAAGACTTCCCACGCAAATCAGCGAGAGAGTCATCGTTGACACATCAGGAATCATCGACGCCTGCGTTGACCGCCTCGGCCACCGCCACTTCCGCCGGCTCCGCCTCCTGGACCGCGTCCACCTGTGCGCACTGGGTTCGGACCCAAGTCGCCAAATGTTTCGGAGAGCTCAGCGTCGAAAGAATCTGCAAAGCTCACTTCTATCCGGTCAGATGAGGGTGCCGCTGCTTCGTCTTGCGTGCTCGAAGAAGCTTCTGATGCCACCGGTGCTGAATCTGATCCTGCTGTGTGAGCAGCGCTCGTCGCGCTGCCCTCACTCGCTTTTGGGGACTCATCTCCTGCTAACGCTAGCGAGATCTTTCCGTTTGGATCGATGTCTTCAACGCGAACAGACACTGCGTCACCAAGGTCAACCACATCTTCAACACGGTCGATGCGCTTGCCGCCGCCGAGCTTCGAGATGTGAAGCAGGCCGTCTCGCCCGGGGAGAATATTTACAAAGGCACCAAATTTGGTGATGTTGACCACTCGGCCTTCATAAATGGCTCCGACTTCTGCAGTGGGAGGATCAAGGATCAACTTGATCTGACGCTCAGCCTCTTGCATTGCGCCGGCATCAACTGCAGCAATCGATACAACTCCGACCATGCCATCGTCGTCCACGCTGATATTTGCGCCGGTCTCGCCTTGGATTGCGTTGATGACTTTGCCCTTTGGACCGATGACCTCTCCGATTTTGTCGATCGGGATCTCGAAGCTAATGATCTTTGGTGCAGTCTCGGAAACCTCATCACGAGGCGCTGCAATAGCTGCTGCCATCACCTCGAGAATCTGCAACCGTGCCTCACGTGCCTGATTGAGAGCACCTGCGAGTACATCAGCAGGAATACCGTCAATCTTGGTATCAAGCTGCAATGCAGTAATGAACTCAGACGTGCCAGCCACCTTGAAGTCCATGTCGCCATAGGCGTCCTCTGCTCCAAGGATGTCAGTCAGCGTGACGTACTTGTCGTCGGCATAGATGAGGCCCATTGCGATTCCAGCTACTGGCGCCTTGATAGGAACACCGGCGTCCATCAAAGACAGAGTGGATGCGCACACTGATGCCATCGAGGAGGATCCGTTTGATCCAAGCACCTCAGAGACCAAGCGAATGGTGTAGGGGAACTCTTCAAGTGAAGGAACCACAGGGAATACGGCACGCTCGGCGAGCGCACCGTGGCCAATCTCCCGACGCTTTGGACCACGCATAAACCCAGGCTCTCCAGTAGAGAACGGAGGGAAGTTGTAGTGGTGCAGATAGCGCTTGCGAGTGATCGGGTCGATCCCGTCAATCATCTGATCCATCTTGGCCATGCCAAGCGTGGCAACGTTCAGCACCTGAGTTTCTCCACGCTGGAAGAGTCCCGTTCCGTGAGCGGTAGGGATAACGTCCACCTCAGCAGACAATGCACGAAGGTCGCTCAGACCGCGACCGTCAATACGTGCACCCTCGTTCACGATGCGTGAACGCACCGTTGACTTAGCTAGGGAGCGGAATGCATTTTTGGTCTGCTTGGTGGCGTTCGATGTTGCGTCATCGGCTGACACGCCATCTGCCACTGCCGTTGCGACAAGACCGGGAACGATTCGCTCAAGAAGGTCATCACGCAACGCAGCCTCGGCTGCAGTGCGGTCCGCCTTGTCAGCAATCTGCATGATCTCGACGATCTGCTTGCCCCCAAGTGATTCGACTTCGGCGTAGATCTCGGAGCTGTAGTCAACCTGTGGGTTGTAGTGCATGACCGGCTTTGGTCCGTCCGCTGCAAGCACGGCCTCTGCAAGGCTCCGCTGCAGTGCTATGACCTCTGAGATCCAACGCTTTGACTCGTTCAAAGCATCAGCTAGCGCTGCCTCATCAACCTTGGGTGCACCGTTTTCGTAGTAACCCCAAGCACCTTCAGTGCCACCAGCTTCAACCATCATGACTGCAACATCGCCATTGTCGAGCTCACGACCGGCGACAACGATCTCGAAGGTCGACTCGTCACCCTCTTCGTAGGTCGGGTGCGCAATCCAGGTGCCATCTGTTGAATATGCAAGACGCACGGCACCGACAGGTCCGTCGAAGGGAATGTCAGAGATCATCAACGCTGCAGAGGCACCATTGATTGCCAGAACGTCATACGGGTTCTTCTGATCTGCACCAAACACGGTACCGACCACATGGACCTCATTGCGGAAGTCGGATGGGAACGATGGCCGGAGCGGTCGATCGATCAGGCGGCAGGTCAGGATTGCTGACTCTGGCGCACGACCCTCACGGCGGAAGAACGACCCGGGGATCTTTCCGGCCGCATACATGCGCTCTTCGATATCAACCGTCAACGGGAAGAAGTCGATGCCCTCACGGACATGGCCTGCTGCTGTTGCAGTCATTAGAATTCGGGTATTTCCCATGCCAGCGAGTACTGCTCCGCCAGCGAGCCCGGCAAGCTTGCCAGTCTCAAATGAAATTGTCTTGTTCTCGTCTTCACCGACTGGTGCTTCGACGCGAATAAATGTGGCCACGTGGCCCTCCTTCGATCCCCCTCGGGATCGTCTAGGTGCGACAAGGCCAGTTCCCAGTGGTCGACTCCCGAGGCATTCACAACCAGCGCGAATCTGCTTAGCCGGGGTGCTCAGAGGTCGGCAACCGGTAACTGACCGGCTCGCCGCACTTCTCTTATTGTTGTTTGTATACCTACCCTACCCGCGCTCAACACCCCATACGCGAATCGGCTGGCCCGAAGGCCAGCCGAATTCACAGAACTGCTGCAGACTGCAGCCAAAGTCAGTTGCTTAGCGGCGCAGGCCAAGCTCAGCGATGATAGAGCGGTAGCGCTCGATGTCGTTTGTCTTGAGGTAATCCAAGAACCTGCGACGACGACCCACCAGCATCAGGAGTCCACGACGAGAGTGATGATCCTTCTTGTGCTTCTTGAGATGCTCGGTCAGGTGATCGATACGGTCTGA
>CAFBMG010000033.1_pt1 | contig 14556 bp, 13 predicted proteins | sample 7268431 | NCBI WGS metagenome assembly CAFBMG01 (sample SAMEA6814054, study PRJEB35770) | freshwater metagenome | biome: Freshwater; feature: Freshwater reservoir; material: water | place: Czech Republic | collected 2017-05-23 | depth 30m m | reverse complement strand
GGGTTGCTGAGGCTGTATCAGCGACCGTTTGTGGGCCAGATTCATCGGTGTTTGGAATTGGTGTTGTCGTTGCTTGCAGTGACGCCCGATTGGTAAATGAATCGCCCGCAACTGTTGGTAATCCCGCCTGATTCCCGGCGGTGTAAACGGTGCGCATTCTTGCTTGAAAACTGATGGTTTCAGTTGAGTTGTCACCGAGTGCCAGCGGCGAAAAGACGATGTTGTACGCGCCTGTGCTTGCGTCATACACAACACTCGAGAAAGGCGTGGTCGGAGCGCTACCGCCTCCGGGGTTGCAGTCTGCAGGACTACCGGGTGCAAAGTTGGTGCTGCCGCCGAGGGGGCAGTAACCATCGGGCAACACGTCAGTGATGACGATCCCAGACCCGGTGACGTACTCAGAGGTGTCGACCGTCAGCGTGAAGGTTGCGATGTTGTTTCCACTGTCCGTCGCGAACGCTTGGGGGGTGACAGCCTTGCGCATTCGCACATCTTCAATGCTGACTGCTTTGGAATCTTCAGAAGTAGCTATCGGGTCAGAACCGACGGGGGCTGCGGTGTAGGTGCCGGTCATGTCGGCAAAGTTCCGAAGGGTCGCTTCTGCGAGCAGTTCACGCGTTGAAGGCCCAGAGTTGTTGTTTAGGTTTGACCCCTGAGCGCCAGAGAGCGACGTGGGCCTAGTGCCAACCCAAGAATCGGTGTTCTCTTTCAGGGGGATTCCTGCCACGTAGAGGATCTCTGCCGTTTCGCCAGCTGCAAGATCGCCGAGTGACCACTCCACTCGGGTGTACACGCCTTCGGGGTACACCACACCGTTCAACGGTGCGGGATCAGTCACGGTGTCAACGCTGATCGGGGTCAAGCAGGTGGGGCCAAGATCAAGCGCCGGCACCCCTAGTCGCGGTGCCCCCGGATACTCAACCAACGAAGGGGGAGCGGTGTTGTCAGAGGTTCCGCAGCCCAAAAACTCAAGGCCTGCAGGAAGATAGTCAACAACGGTGATATCAGTGGTTGCAGCCACAAAATTATTCGAAGCCGTCAAGGTGTAGGTGGAACGCTGATCATGTACTCCACGCAAGAGTTCACCCTCGGGAGCATTCGAGGAACTCTTCTTGATCTGAACTGCAGAGACGTTGGTACTCGCGGAAGCAGTCGCAGATTCGGTATATGACCCCGGTACTGGGATGCCCGCAGAGTCAAAGCGTGGAACGATTCTTGGGTTCGTTTGCGATGCTGCGTAGGAGTTGTTGATCAGTGTGTTTCCGACTTCTTTTCCTGCTTCACCGAGTGTGACTCTGAACTCCACCGACGTGGACGTCCCAGGGCCAACGTCGCCTACGTTGATCCACTGCAAAACCTGCTGTGACGTATCTGGATTGACTGACACTCGGGGGTTGCCAACGCTTGCGGGCACCACTGACCCCGCCACAAAGCGAGCCTCGTTAGGCAGCACGTCAGAGAAGGAAACGTTGAACTCAACAGTGTCTCCAGGGTTCGTTACCGTCAGGCGGTACGTTGCCTCTGCACCTGCGAGGACAGAACGGGGGGCGGTCTTCGTGAGTTGAATCGTGGGAGCGGCACTTGCTACCGGTGTAGATCTGGGTGCAACAACAAACCCCACCGTAAGGAGTTGCACAAGCAGTGCAAACACCACGAGACGGCCGGCGCGACTCTGCCCGGGAGCCTTCTTTAAATGCAGATTCATTGGAACAATCGTAGCCAATTGCTAGAAAAATCCACCGTTAGCTGACTGAAGGTCAGTGATTTGCCCGGTGCTTTTCGCGTGTCGCGCCCAAGACTATGAGCCAAGTAGCAAATGAATAGCTAACAATAAAGAAACTTGGCGGCAGGTTAAACATGGTTGCCGTGACTAGGCCAAGCACCACCGAAGCCAAGCCAATTGCAGTACCTAGAGCCACGACTCGGCTTGGCCTTGCGCTGAGCTTGAGCGCTGTGGCAGGCGGAGTCACCACAAGTGCAAACAACAACAGCGTGCCCACCACTTGCACTGCCATAGTCACCACTAGACCCATCAGCACCAAAAAGACGACTCCGAGCGCTTGAACAGCAACGCCTTTGGCTTCGGCTACTTCGGGGTTCACCGAGGCAAACATCAGTGGTCGCGCAATGACTGCGAGAGCAGCAGCCAAAGCCACCGTAAACAGCGCAAACACTTTGATCTGCCCTGTTGAAACTGCCAAGAGGTTTCCGAACAACACGTTGGTGACCGTGGTGCTCGATTCGGTTGCAAGCGAAGCAAACAAAATGCCCAAGCCGGTGGCAAAGGCAAGCACAGTTCCTGTGGCGGTTGCTCGCTCGGAGGCTCTCTTACCTAAGGCCCCGATCACTAGCGCTCCACCTACACAAAAAACTGCGAGCCCTAGAGTGGGAGACAAGCCGAGCAACACAGCGCCGGTTGCACCAGGGAACCCAATATGGCCCAGGGCATGTGCGGCAAACTCGCCCTCTCGAACTACGACGAAGTAGCCAAGCATTCCTGATGCAATCGCAACGAGCGATCCGGCAATAAACGCATTGCGCATAAAGGGTTGTCCGAGTACTTCAAGCCAGTTGCTTTGGTATCCGGCGTCGGCAAGCAGAAGGTGCTGCCGGAGCAAGAACAGGTTCAGCACCTAGTTGCTCCTTGTGTACAAGTCGCCTTGAGCCGTGCGAACTACCTTGATCTGGGTGCCGTACAGGTGCGATAACAAATCCGAATCCACAACTTCTCCCACGCTGCCGTAGTGGGCGTGACCGTCAAGCAGATACACCGATCCACCAAGGTGAGCTAGGAGTGGATTCATATCGTGAACGACCACCAAAATAGTTACTGCTCGGCTCTGTTGCAGCTCGGCGAGTAGATCAACAATCTCTCGTTGGTTGCGAAGATCAAGGTTTGCAAGGGGCTCGTCAAGCAGCAATAGCTTGGGGTTACCCACAAGCGCTTGGGCAATGGCAACGCGCTGTTGCTGCCCGCCAGAAAGCACCGACATCCGAGAGTCTGCGTAGTCCGCAGCGCCAACGGCTTCAAGCGCTGCGTTCACAGCGGCTGTATCTGCAGCGTTCTTTCGCGTTCCCCAACGAGTTCCGGTCACACTGAGTGATACCAAATCCCTGCATCGCACTGCTTGACCGACAGCCTCGGAATAGTGCTGGGGGACATAGCCAATCCTAGGGTTCCCTCGTTCTGGAGTCTCGCCAAATACCGTAACCGTGCCAGCAGAGGGCGGAATCAGACCCAGCAGCAACTGCAGCATGGTGGTCTTTCCCGATCCATTTGGCCCGATCACAGCAACGATCTGACCACTTGGAATATCGAAGGTTCCCTCAGACCAGATCGTTCGTCCGCCGAGCGATACCGATACTGAACGGAGCGAGACTGCCGTTGTGACCGAGTCGCCGATGGGGTTGGATTTGTCGGTCACCTTGTTGTTTTTAGCGCAGCTGAGAGCGCCACAAGCTGATCGACCTGCCATTGCTCAAAGCTTGTTGCGCCGGGAGCGACAGTTTCAGTGACATCAACTACCGGTACCTTCGATGCTTCGGCTGTGCTGCGGATTTGGTCAGGGATAGCGCCTTGAGTCTGAATGTTGTAGATCAACACCTGCGCACCTTGGGCTTTGAGTAAATCGTCAAACTCTGCAACATCGCCAGGTGACGGGTCGGTCTCGTTTGCAGCCGCTGCTGCAAAGCCTGCTGGGGTGACATCTTTTAGTCCAAGAGCTACTGCCATGTAGTCGAACACCGACTCTGTGGCCACGTAGCTTTGTCCGCTATAGGCGGCTTTGATGCTGGCAATTTCGTCCTGGTACGGCTGCATACTGGTGTTCCAAGAGTCTGATTGCGCAGTGAAGTAGCTGGCTGCTTTCGGTGAGAGCTTAGAAAGCTCTGCGGTGACCGCGGATGCAAACTCGAACACATAGTCAGGTCCGTACCAGACATGAGGGTTCTCGCCATCGCTCAACCCTGCCACGTTGCCTGCATTCACCACTGCTGGCTCGGGGTTCAGCGTGGCCACAATCTTTGTGGCCCAAGGGTCGTAGTCCATACCGTTGACCACAACGAGGTCTGCGTTGGTGAACTCGGAGGCATCTCCAGTAGTTGGCTCGTAGTCATGAGGGTCAACTTTGGAAGACTGAATAACCGTAGTAACGGTTGCACAATCGCCTGCAAGTTGCTCAACGATATCTCCCCACTGATCAACGCTGACCACAACTTGAAGTGGCGCCGCTGGGCATTCGCCGATCGGAACAGCGCTGTTCGCGGACTCCGAATCGGAACTACAACCCACTGCGAGCATGCATGCGATGAGTAGCGCAGCGCGCAGAAATCGAGGAGGACATGAGGGGCTCATAACTAGAACGATAATCATTCCCGTAATCAAAAGCGAATGGGTTTGCCTACACAGCAGTCAGGCTCGACCACGCTGCTCGAGCCTGACTTTGCCGAAAACCAGAAAGGCCCGACCACGTTGGTCGAGCCTTTCGAGGTGTGATGTAGTGCGTAGTGTCAGGAAGCTCAGTTGCCGCCTGGGCCCTGCTGACCCTCTGGGCCACCGCGCTCTGGACCCTGCTGACCCTCTGGGCCACCGCGCTCTGGACGACCGTTGTTGACCATATCGGTGATGCGCTCAGATGCCTGGGCGAGCTTCTGATCAGCCTGCTCTTGGGTGATCTCGCCAGATGTGACCTCTTCTGCAAGGTGCGCAGCAAGCTCAGCCTTCAAAGCGTCGATCACTACCTGCACATCTACGCCCTTGTCTGCAGCAATCTGGGCCAAGGTCTGGCCACTCTGAACTGCCGTGCGTAGCTCGTCAGTGGTCATGCCAAGTGCGGTTGCCGCTGCCTCCATGCCCGGCCCGCGGTGGCCTCGCCCTGGTCCACCCTGCTCGCCGCGAGGACCCTCTGCCTTTTTGGCAGCAACTAGTGCCTCGGTCACAGCGTCAGCTTGTGCCTGATTGATGGTTCCAGCCTCTACGAGAGGCGCCAGCACTGAACCGATGCGAGCCGCAGGGTCGGGACGTTCCGCAGTGTTGGCATTGGGTGCATCCGGAGCTGGTTGTTCAGCCACAGTGGTTGTGGTTTCTTGTGCTCCCGAGACTCCGCTGCTGCTCATGATGGCACCAGCACTACCGCCGGCGAAGAGGCCGACTGCCACACTTGCTGCCACGATTGACTTCTTCATCTTGTTCATTGTCTTGCACTCCTTGGTTCTGTCTGTTTGACGCTGTGTCAGGTTGACGAAGATCAGTATCGAACCCGCAGTTGAGAACAGTATTGGGTAAAGGTTAAGAACTGGTATGAGTGCCGTTTTGGCTGTCGAGTCGAAGCTGAAACCCCACGACAGCCCCGCCATCTGGGCGATTCCCAGCAAATACAGTCCCGCCTTGCAGATGGACAAAGTCAGCAACAATGGCCAATCCAAGCCCTGAGCCTGGCTGACTACGGGCTGCAGTCGCCCGGTAGAAGCGATCAAACACGTGCGGTAGATCCGCCTCGGCAAAGCCTGGTCCCGAGTCATAGACCTCAACTCGACCGGCAACGCAGTTGACGTAGATCGGCTCAGTCGTTTGATCAAACTTGAGGGCGTTCTCGATCAAGTTGCCCACGGCCCGCTCAAGGCCACGAGGCTGAGTAAGTAGCCGGGTCGTGTCGGCCTGCACTACTACCTGTCGACCAGAGCGTTGCGATGCCTTTTCTGCCACGCGGGCTAAAAGATCAGACAGAGCAACCTCCGTTGCCGGCTCGTCATTGCGCTGATCAGTTGCAAGCTCGACGACTTCGTTGATCAGCCGCGTGAGTTCCTCGGTCTCGCCCTCAAGATCAGTCAGCAGTTGTGTGCGCTGCGCGGCGGTGAGTTCTTCTGATCGCCGCAAGGTATAGACGTTCGTTCGAAGACTTGTCAGTGGAGTTCGCAACTCGTGGCCTGCATCTTGCACAAGACGTTGCTGATCGCCCTTTGAACGAGACAGCGCTGCGAGCATCTCGTTAAACGCAGTTCCAAGGCGGCCAGTTTCATCGAGGCCACTCACGGGGACTTGAACCTCAAGGCTTCCAGTCTCAGTGACTCGCTCGGCTGCCGAGGTCAGGCGCACGAGGCGCAGGGTGACCTGTCGAGCAATGATCCACCCGAGTGCGGCAGCGACTGCCATGACAAAAACGGCTGCTAGAAGAATGCGTGTACGCAGCGTGGCTAGTAGCGCCTCGTTTTCCGCCAATGACCTTGCCACCTGAAGCGCACCAAGACCGCGACCGTTGCTCGTAGTGAGCATCCGGTAGTTGACCTGGTCTACCTGCACTGTCCGAAACGCTGATTCGGCCGTGCCGGCCGACGCTATGGCTACATCTATATCTTCAACTGGAAGGCCGCTCGTAGGCGCTAGACCCTGTGAAGAAACGGCAACACCGTCAGGGCGAATGAGTTGTGCCGCAAGCTCAGAATTGCCGACAATCTCTTCAAGGGCCCGCTCGGCCTGAGTTCGACCCTGAGGTTCGTTGCGAGGCGGTCGATCACCATTATCGCCTTGGCGGTTATTACGGGGCTGACTCAGTCGGTTTGCCGTTGCCACAAGAGACTGATCGATTTGCTCGCCGAGCACCTTGGAGGTGGTGCGGTAGCTGAATACGCCAATTGCCATCGTGGCAGTCGCCGAGAGTGCAACGAGCGCCAAGACGATTTTGATGCGCAGACTCATGGCCGGCGAAGCGTGTAGCCGACACCGCGAACGGTCTGAATAAGTGCCAAGTCTTGGCCGTCATCCACTTTGCGTCGCAAGTAGCTGATGTAGACCGCCAAGTTTTTAGAGTCCGGCCCAAAGTCGTACTCCCAGATCTCTTCGTAGATATGGGAGCGACTGAGCACGATGCCCGTGTTGAACATTAAGAGCTCAAGAAGGTCAAACTCGGTCTTCGATAACTCAAGCTCCTTGTCTCCTCGCCAGCACCGCCGGGCTGCCGAATCCAGCCGCAAATCCTCGACGCTCAGTAACGTTGCGCTGTTGCTACCGCTCGATCCGTTTGCCTTACCGCCGGCGCCGATGAGGGCACCGGACTCGCCGCTTTGTGGAAGCGCTCTGCGGAGAAGGGCGCGCACTCTGGCCAACAACTCTGCTGGGTCAAAAGGTTTTGCAAGGTAGTCGTCAGCTCCTGCGTCTAAACCCGCAACCCGGTCCGAGGTTTCGGTGCGGGCAGTGAGCATCAGAATCGGTGTGCGGTCCTTTTCGCTTCGTAGCACCCGGCAAACAGTCAGTCCGTCGACTGAGGGCATCATGAGATCTAGCACCATCAAATCCACTGGGGCTGACCGAGCAGACTCAAGTGCTGCTGCGCCATCTGCCACCGTTATGACCTGATACCCCTCGAGTCCAAGCACGCGCTCAAGTGATTCTCGGATAGCGCGATCGTCATCGGCCACTAAAATTCGGGCTGATTCTGCAGAATTCGATGCAGATTGATTGGGACTCACGTGCGGGCTCCTCGGTGGAATTCATTCCAAGGTACGGGTATTTCGTTGCTCCTGACGCACTTCGGAAGGAACTCAAACCAGATTCTCACCTTTGCTCTCATAGTATTGAGGCTGTTGTTTGCAAGCCCGAGGTTGCTTTTACGCAAAAATTTGCGAAACTCGTTCAATAATCTGCATCCAACCTCGCCCTTGTGGGCGAAACAACGACGCAGACCCTTGTAGTAACCCACCGGGGCGGGGTGCGCCCCCAGAAGCAATTATCGGAGAATCATGCGTAAATCATTGGTCGTCACTGTTGCGGCACTTGCCGTAGTTATCGGAGGATTCAGCAGCACTGCTGGCGCCCAAAGCGATGCAACCGAAAACATTGTTCAGATTGCTCAAGGCAACCCAGAGCTTTCAACCCTTGTGACTGCAGTCACCGCAGCCGGTCTTGTGGAGACACTTTCAGGCCCAGGCCCATTCACCGTCTTTGCTCCAACAAACGCAGCTTTCGCCGCTCTTCCGGCCGGAACACTCGACACCTTGCTCGCAGATCCAAAGGGAGACCTTGCAACGATTCTGAAGCTTCACGTGATGTCGGGCGCTGTCGACTCGAAGGCCGCTATCGCCGCTGCGGGTGGAACAGTTGAGACACTCGGTGGCCCAGTGACGGTTGAACTCGTGGGAGACAAGCTTGTCGTGGGCGGAGCCACCGTGGTGACGGCAGACATTCAAGCCTCGAACGGTGTGGTCCATGTGATCGACGCAGTCATCGTGAAGCCTGCATCTCCAACTGGCGTGAGCGCCGGTAACTCAGGAGTTGCTGCAAGCTCAGGAACCACTGGCCTGTTGTTGGCCTTGGTTGCTGGAGTTGCAGTGATCGGAATTGGCACATCCTCGTTGGTGCTCGCCAAGTCACGTCGCCGGAGCTAACGAACGGTTTTGTGGCGGCTAGCTCACAAACACATGACCTGGACTGGGGGAGGGGCGTTTGCCCCTCCCCCAGCACGTTCTAGCCGCAGCATCTTCTAGGAGTTGTTCATGAAAATCCGTCAGGCCCGAATTCTGTTGATCCTTTCTTTTGCTGTTTTGCTTCTCGTCGGACCTGCATGGTTTTTGGGTGAAGCTGGCGAGCCGAGAGTAGATCTCGAGGGAGAATCAGTGGTCTCTGCAACAACCTCTCGGGCGCTGGCATCTGCCCAAGAGGCGGGCGACTCGGCTGCCGATCTCAGCGCACTTCCCGTTGCTCCGACCGAAGTAGCTGCAGCAGTACCGGATGTGGGTGTGCCCATTCAGATTGCCATTCCGGACCTAGGCGTTGACTCACCTGTGGTGCAGGTGGGGCTGGAAAGCGATGGCTCCATGGGGCTTCCCGGAGCCTCCGAGGCAGGCTGGTATCAGTATGGGAAGCGCCCCGGCCAGCTCCAAGGATCGGCAGTTATTGCTGCACATGTGGATTACAACAAGAAGCCGGGTGTCTTTCTTAAACTCAACTCCTTGCCTATTGGAGCAGAGGTACTCGTGACAGATGATCTCGGTGCCGTGCATCGCTTTGTAGTCACAGAGCGCTTCCAAGTAGAAAAAGGCGAGTTGCCTGCGGCCGAGTTGTTTAGAACTACCGGAGACCCTGTGCTCACCTTGGTGACCTGCGGCGGATCCTTCAGTAAAAGCCGTCGCAGCTATGCAGACAACATTGTGATCCGGGCCGTTCCTGCCTAGGGCTAACTAGGACTGAACTTTCACACCATCGGTGTTGAGAACGAACCACGTGCCGCCAGCTGCCTGACCGGCTGTTGCACCTGGCTCGGTGTCACTTGCAAAGAAATACACAGGCTGACCCTCGATGGTGAGTTGCTCGCCAGCCCCCTGCCCCGTAGACCCCAACTTGAGTCCTGAAACTGCCGCATCTGCAACAACTCCACCCTCGGTAAGGACTGGTGGCCATGCGGCTGCGCAGGCGTCCACGCACGTAGCGGGTCCCGTTCCGTCAGGCGTATAGATGTAGAACACGTGGCCTTGGCCATCAGAGAGCACATCGCCCATGCCAGAAGACACAATCTTTACGTTGACGCCTACGTCAACGGCCACTTCGGCAGTAGTAGTTGTTTCGCCGCCTTTTGCTGTACTCGCAGGCGAAGCAGAGGAAGTTGTTGTAGCTGAGTCCTCATCTGAGTTGCTACATCCGACAAGGCCGTTTACCCCCGCGAGCAGAGCAAGTGCCGAGAGGGTCACTACCACGCGCTTGTTCGAAGACAAAGACATTTCTAGGCTCCTCTTTAGAGCTGCACGAACGTAAGAACTGAATACCGCAGACTGTAGAGCGGATCGCTGCAGAGTGCGGCTGACCCTCGATATACCAATCTGGCTTTTGTGCCAACCTGTCAGTAGCTAGCCCGGCTTCGGAGCTACAAAGAGCGAAGAAATGGTGATGTCATGACCGAGGAGCGATCAATTGACCTTTTGGACGGAGATTTCTACGTCAACGATCCCTACTCAACCTATGAATGGATGCGCGAGCAGGCTCCTGTGTACTGGGACTCGACAAACGAGTTGTGGGGTGTGTCTCGACATGCAGACATTGTAGAAATCGAGAAGCGCAAGTCTCTCTTTATCAACTCGGATCAGACCAAGGGCGGCTACCGGCCCAATATCCCGGCTGATCCTGCCATCATCGGCCTAGATGATCCGGTGCATCAGATGCGCCGGAGTCTGGTTGCTCGGCGCTTTACTCCCAGAGCGGTTGCAAGTTGGGAAGACCACGTTCGTGAAGTCGTGACGAGCTTGCTGGACCAAGCCTTTGGCCACGGTGGAGCAGTCGAGGTCATCAGCGAGATTGCGGCACCGCTGCCAGCAGAGATGATCGGTCTGCTCTTGGGATTCAGCGAAGACATGTGGCCCAAGCTGATGGACTGGTCTGAGCGCACCATCACCTTGGGGGGTGGTCCTCGGTATCACCAAGAAGACAACATTGCTGCAGTAATGGATTTTGCTGTGGCAGCAGCCGAACTCTACGAGGCAAAGAAGCTTGAGCCAGCCGATGATGTGATGACTGTGTGGACAACGGCAGAAGTGCCAGGTTGCCCTTTTGGGGTTGAGGAAGTCATCTCTGACTCCTTGCTGTTGCTTGACGGCGGGGCGGAAACCACACGAACCGTGATTGCGCGCAGCTTGCTAGAGCTAGCTGCTCGTCCGGAACAATGGGCACTGCTCAAAGACGGCGCAGATTTGACGATCGCCGTAGAGGAGTTCATTCGCTATGTGACGCCAATTCACAATATGTGTCGGGTAGCAGTAGAGGACACCGAAATTGGCGGCCAAACCATCAAAGCCGGTGAGCAACTGGTCTTGATGTACTCATCTGCAAACCGCGATCCTGCTCAGTTTGATCACCCAGAAGACCTAGACGTGACTCGTCACCCCAACAATCACATTGCCTTTGGCTTTGGTACCCACTTCTGTTTGGGTGCCTCGTTGGCCCGTTTAGAGATTCGGGTCATGTTCGAAGAACTGCTTAAGCGGGTCGACCAGCTTCGAGTTGTTCCGGGGTCAGTAGTAGAGATGCCGAACTCGTTTGTCTTCGGTTTGAAGTCGGCTTTGATCGAGTTTGACCTAGTCCAATGACGAACACCGCGTACGCCGCGGGCCACAGGACTAAGGTTACGAGATGACTACGACGCAGCGTCCGCGTCCACCGCGACCAACACCCCAAGGCCCGAATCCAGCTTCGCGAGGGTTAATCCTTGTTGGAGTTGCTGTCGCGCTCGGATTCATCCTTCTTTTGAAGGGTGGCGGTGTGGGCTTTCAGACTGATTCTCAAGACGTCAAGATTGGTGAAGGAAGCAACAAGACCACCACTACCGAGCCAGCAGTTCCCACCACAACTACTCCCTCAACCTCTGTTGCGCCCGCAACGCTGAAGGTTGTTGTACTCAACGGCGCAGGCATAAGCGGCTATGCGGCTACTGCAGCGAACTTCCTTGGTCTAGCCGGATACCCCAACATCGCTGCAAAGACCGCCGCCGCTCAGGTGCAGACCACCACGGTGTATTACGCACCCGGCTACGAGGGTGACGCCAAGGCGATTGCCAAACTCCTCAGCATTGGTGCAGTGCAACCTATTCCTACCGGAACGGTTTTGGGCAAGGTGGCAACCGACGTACCGACCGATACCAATGTGGTCATCGTGCTTGGACCAGATGTGGAGGGAATCATTACCCCGGCGGGAGCAAGCACCACCACGGTGGCAGGAAGCTCCTCTGGATCATCCTCCTCAGGCAACTCAACGGTGACCACTACTGCGGGAAGTGCAGCAGCTAGCACCATCCCGTCGGCTGGAACCAAAATCACCACCACCACCAGCACCATCAAGAGCACAACCACCACGGGCTGAGTCGGCAGTCACTGTTGAATAACCCGGGCGCTACGCCTATGGCAAACACCAATAAGCAAAAGGTGACAACTCAAGACGTTGTGGCCGCTGTTGCTGTGGCACCTCACTCCGTGCTGCTCGCCACTGACTTCGATGGCACGCTCTCGCCCATTGTCGATGACCCTGCTGCTGCAGAAATGATCCCAGGGGCTTTGCAGGCCATCGAGGCTCTTGCGCCTCATATGGGCGAGCTAGCGGTGATTTCTGGTCGACCGGTTGATTTCTTAGTTGAGCGGTTCCCCGCTCAACTCACGCCCACTCAACTCGCGCCCGCTCAACTCACGCTGGTCGGGCTGTATGGGTTGGAGCAGGTTCGTAACGGTGTTCGTACAGACCATCACGAGGCAGAGAGTTGGCGGGTACAGGTCGCAGAGCTTGCTGCAACGGCCCAACGAGCGGGCCTCGACGGCATGCGAGTTGAGCTCAAGGGCCTTTCCATCACCTTGCATTATCGCGGGCGGCCCGAGCTTGCAGCCCCGGTCGAGAAGTATGCGCAAGAAGTTGCTGCAGCCACGGGCCTTGTTGCGCGTTCAGCGCGTATGAGCGTTGAGCTCCACCCACCCATTGATGTCGATAAGGGGAGTGTGCTGCTTGGTCTTGCAGCGCCTCATTCTGGTCCCGTGCTCTTTATTGGCGACGATGTGGGCGACTTGCCTGCGTTTGACGCGTTAGACCAACTCGCAAGGTCTGGAACTCAGGCTTTCAAGATTTTTGTGCAAAGCGAGGAGTCTGATGCGGAACTCCTTGAGCGAGCCGACCTAGTTCTTGACGGTCCGCCGGCTGTGCTGTCGCTGTTTCAGCACCTGCAAACGGCCGTGGTTGACCGCTAGTTCAACTACCCAAGCAGCGAGCTAGCCCGCAGCTGCGAGTTGATCTTCTAGCCAGTCCAGCGGTGTTCGCTCAGCCACAAGCCCCGCTAAGTACGTTGCCCTTGTCTTGCGATCCGATGGGTCAAGATCGAGTGCCAAGCCCATCATCTCAGCCGTCTGCTCAACATCGAAAGGGTTGATTCCCAGCGCAGCGGACTGCAGTTCGGCCCAGGCGCCCGCTTCGGTAGATAACACGAGGGTGCCGAAGCGATCGTTCACGAGGGGGCCCTCTTTTGCAACCAAGTTGAGCCCGTCTCTGATTGGGTTGACTAACAACACGTCGTAACGGCGCAGCGCTGCAACCGAGCGCAAGTAATTGTCGTTCGTCTCTAACAAGATGGGCTGCCAAATCGCAGTTCCCCAGCGGGCGTTCACCCGCTCTACCTCGGCCAGAACTTCCTCTTTGTACCGAGCGTACTCAGGAACATTTTCGCGAGACGGGTAACAGCAGGCCAGAAACACCACTTGTCCGTGCAGGTCGCTGCGCTGTTGTAACAACAAGTCGAACGCTTGAAATCCGCGAACGATATTTTTAGACAGCTCCATTCGGTCGATTCGGACAATGAGTTGCGAGTCTGCAATCTGTTCTTCAAGGGATCGAAGGTGCTCGACGCATCGTTCAGAACCAGCGGTGGAACGCAGGTCACCGGCATCAGTAGAGAGCGATGAAGCAAAGACCTTTGCCTTCGCAGGTACGACCACCTCGCTAGTTGCATGTGGCCAGCGACGCAGATCTTGTTCGAAATTCTCAGCCCAATCCTGAGTGTGAAACCCACATGCATCGTAGGCATTGAGCGATGTCAGCATCTCGTCTCTCGCCGCGGCTGGCAAGACTCGCAGCATGTCTGGGCCGGCAAAAGGAGTGTGATGAAAATGCACGGTAGACAGATCTGGGCGTTCCGAGGCCAACGTGGGTGCCATGAGCGTCAGGTGATAGTCCTGAATCAGCACTGCAGCATCTACAGGCGCAGATTCGCATACGGCTTGGGCGAAGACCTGATTGACTCGCCGGTAGGCCTCCCAAGCTTCAAGCCAATCAGCTGTGTACGAGGGAGACCTCGTCAGGTCGAAGAGGCCATGGTGAATAAACCACAGGGTCTGATTTGATATCAGGTCATAGGCCAAAGCCTGATCTTTGGGGTCAAGGTCAAGCAGGCGAACCGCAAGACCATCAGGTGCTGACACCCTGTCGGCCACAGCGGCTCGGTCTGCATCGCTGAGCGCTGCAGCAATCCAACTCGCCCGGCCGCTGTCGAGTAACGGCGCCAGCCCAGAAACCAATCCGCCCGCCCCGCGAGTGCCAACAAGTTGGCCATCTTCGACTCGGTAACTCACAGGTCCCCGGTTCGAGACAATGACTACGGGGCGTTCGGTTCTGTCAGACATCACCGCTCACCCTAGATGTCTCGTGGAAGGGTTCGGTGCTAGCAGTCCTAAGCTTGTCTATGTGCGAGTCCTCGTAGCGCCAGACAAGTTCAAGGGCACTGCCTCGGCAGCAGAAGCGACTGCTGCTTTGATCGCAGGTTTGCAGGCCCTTGGCCATGAGGCGATTGCCTGCCCGCTTGCCGATGGCGGCGAGGGACTGCTCGATGTTCTTGGCGGAGCGAACCGAACAACCACGGTGACGGGTCCGCTTGGCGATCCAGTGCAGGCCGAATGGCGCCTCGACGGACGCAGTGCAGTCATAGAGATGGCCCGTGCCTCTGGTCTTGAGCTCATAGGCGGAGCCGAGCAGAACGACCCCGTTGCGGCCTCTACCTATGGAACTGGCGAGCTGCTTGCGGCAGCGCTTGATGCTGGCGCCAAGAAAAT
>CAFBMG010000032.1_pt1 | contig 14750 bp, 13 predicted proteins | sample 7268431 | NCBI WGS metagenome assembly CAFBMG01 (sample SAMEA6814054, study PRJEB35770) | freshwater metagenome | biome: Freshwater; feature: Freshwater reservoir; material: water | place: Czech Republic | collected 2017-05-23 | depth 30m m | reverse complement strand
CCTGCACCGATCATGGCCATCTCAATCCCGTGATGGTCCATTAATGCCAAGGTATGCGCAACTGGATCTTCGCCTGCTTCCATTGCACCCGGAACCTTTTTGAACATGTATTGAGCCGGAAACTCAAACTCTTCCTTCGAAGCCGTGTCCTTGAGATTTGGTGCAAGAAACTCATAAATCGAACGAACATCGTCAAATGGCAGGTCCATCATCGTGTCGATGATTCCGATTCCGTTGGGCATAGGCATAGTTGCCAAGGTAGCGGAAGAATAGAACTCGGTTCTCATTCTGCTGCTCCCAGTTTCGGGCAGGCCTCGCCAGTTCAGACAGACTGTGTTGGTGAATGATTCCGCGAACACCACCAGCAGCAGCCCTGGCACCAGCAGCACGAGCACAGGCACAGGCACCAGCCCTGGCAACAGCAGCACGAGCACAGGCACCAGCGCTAGGGAGGACAGCACGTCGCTGCCGAACATTTTGCTGATCACCTTGGATCAGTTTCGAGCCGACTGCTTATCGGCCGCTGGCCACCCCCTTGTGCGTACCCCGAATCTTGACCGCCTTGCAGACCAAGGCCTGCGCTTTGCCAATCACTACAGCAACTGCGCCCCTTGCGCTCCGGGGCGGGCCTCGTTGCTCACTGGGCTCTGGCAGATGAACCACCGAGTGACAAACAACGGCGCTCCGCTAGCAGACAACCTACCGATGTTGCCTCGCGAGTTACGCAGAGCCGGTTACGACCCAACCCTGTTTGGTTATACGGACACCGCTCTTGACCCAGCCACGTTGGAACAAAGCGACCCAAGGCGTTGTAGCTACGAACAGCCCATGGATGGGTTTTCGGTGGGGGTTCTCCTTGACGACAACATTGACCCCTGGATTGAGTGGTTGGCAGGTCAAGGTTTTCCCGTCCCCGAGGAGAACCGCAAAATCTACGACCCGGCACCCATAGAGATCCCAGAAGGCCGAGGCGCGACTTGGCCACCAGCCACCTATTCAGCAGAACAAACCGAGTCTGCCTTCCTCACCGAGAGGGCCCTCGAATGGATCTCTTCTCCTGACCGAGGCACCGACCCATGGTGTGCGCATCTGTCCTATCTGCGGCCTCATCCTCCCTACCTAGTTCCCTCCCCCTACAACAACATGTTTGACCCGGCAGATATGCCACCGGCACTGCGACACCGCACTCTGCAGGAAGAGGCCGAGCAGCACCCCTTCTTGGCGGCAGCACTCACGATCGTTCCCTCGCCAGCAGAGGAACTTGACCAACGCCAACTTCAGGCCACGTACTTCGGCATGATCGCAGAGGTAGATCATCAGGTCGGGGTACTCCTAGATGGGCTTGAAGAGCTCGGTTTCTCCGAAGACACCATCGTGATCCTGACCTCGGACCACGGGGAACAACTCGGCGACCACTGGTTCTTAGAGAAGCTCGGGTTCTTCGATCAGAGCTATCGGATCCCGCTGATTATTCGGGCACCGGGCCGCATAGAACAGCCCGGCCGAGTGGTTGAGGCCTTCACCGAAAACGTGGACATCTTCCCGACACTGCTCGACCTCATCGGAATCACCCCACCAGATTTTTGTGACGGCGCCAGCTTGGCACCATTTCTGGATCAAGCATCCCTGCCGCCTACAGGCCCCGAGCACTGGCGATCAGCAGTGCACTTCGAATTCGACTTTCGCGAGCCAAACAGCACCATCATCGAATCGATCTTTGCCATTCGCCAAGACCAATGCGCCATCTCTGTCATACGTGACCACGACGCAAAATATGTGCACTTCGCCGGCGGTCTACCTCCGCTGTTCTTTGATCTGCGCACTGATCCCGAAGAGCTCTACAACAGAGCTGAAGACCCCGCTCTCACAAGCACTGTCTTGAGTTATGCACAACGACTTCTCAGCATGAAGCTCGAACATACCGATCCACGCCTGGCAAATACGCGAGCCACGGGCTTTGGAACGATCCATCGGCCCGACCCGCCGAGGCCCGACAGCCAACCCCCTGCCTAGAACAGAAAGCCCGACCTAGAGCTCAACAACGGTAGGGTAACTACCTCGTTCGGCTTCCTACTTTGGTCGCCCCGACACTGTCTCGAACAGCCATGGCCAGTCGGTTCCGCATTCCGAGTCCGCGTCCCCTGGAGCTTCGCCGCAGGCTGGTTGATCTCCTTGGGCCGACCGGCGATGCCACGCGCCAAAGTTTGGTTGCTCTTGGGGTGAACTCCTGCACCAGCTTTGCTGCAGGTGCCGTGCTTGGATCGATTACTGGCACCCTGGAGCTTCTCCCAGGATTACTCGTCATGATTCCCGCAGCAATTGGACTGCGGGGAAACATCTTTGGTGCAGTCGGAAACCGCATTTCCACAGCAATCCATACCGGCACCTTTCGAGTGTCTACAAAACGCGAGTCGGTACTGATTCAAAACGTTTTGGCCTCAATGTCGCTGACATTCATCTTGTCTCTACTCCTTGCATTCTTAGCCAAAATCATCTCTGTTGCATTTGGCATTCAAAACACCATCAGCGTGCTTGACCTAGCGCTGATCTCTGTTCTTGGCGGAGTCATCGCAAGCGTGATCGTGCTGGCAGCAACAGTGCTGCTCTCCATCGGCGCAGTTCGAAGAGAGTGGGATCTAGACAACCTTGTTGCCCCAACGGTGTCCACACTCGGCGATGTCGTCACCATCCCGGCGCTCTTCCTAGCAACCAAACTCCTTGGCCATGGCTCGGTTACAACCGCGATTGGCTGGTTCATGATCCTGCTCACCGCCGTCGTGATTCTGATGAGTCTGCGCACGCATCTAGCCATGTTTCGTCAGATCATTCGTGAGTCACTCCCAGTGCTCAGCATCGCACTCATCCTCTCTACGCTCGCCGGCATTGCAGTCGAGAGCCAGATGTCTCTCTTTACCGGGTTTCCGGCACTACTCGTGTTGCTGCCTGCCTTTGTCAGTTCTGCTGGGGCGCTCGGCGGAATCCTTGCTAGCCGCATGGCGACCAACTTGCATCTAGGCCTAGTAGATCCGGTCATGGTTCCGGGCCGCGAGGCGCGTCGAGATGCCTTACTCGTGCTGCTTATCGGGTTTCCCGTTTTTGTGTTCAACGGGGTCGGCGCATACGTAATCGGCACCCTTCTTGGCCAAGCAAGTCCGGGGCTGGGGTGGATGGTGGCATCCTCACTAGCTGGCGGACTTTTTGCAGTGCTCTTCGTCATTGCATTGGCCTACTACGGCACCATCGCTGCGTGGCGTTCCAACCTTGACCCTGACACCTACGGCATTCCCGTGGTAACTGCCTCTGTTGACTTTGTGGGCGTGGTAGCCCTGATTTTGGCGCTCGTAGCGTTTGGGATTGCCTAGCAGTTGGGACGGCCGAGCAATTGGGACGGCCACACAATTCGTACTGCCGAATAGTTGGGGCGGCCACGCAATTGGGACAGCCGAACTAGTTCAGGCAGAACCGAGCAGTTCAGTTACGAGCGCTGCGACAGGGCTTCGCTCAGACCTTGTGAGCGTGACATGACCAAAGAGTGCATTTCCGCGAAGGGTAGATACCACCGAGGCCACACCGTCATATCGCCCCACATGAAGATTGTCTCGCTGCGCAACGTCATGGGTCAGTACAACTCGGCTGCCAGCGCCAAGGCGAGTAAGGGCAGTCAGTAGAACCATCTTCTCTAGGTTCTGCGCCTCGTCAACAATCACAAACGTGTCGGTCAGGGTGCGTCCACGAATATGCGTGAGGGGTAAGACCTCGAGCAGTTTGCGAGCAATCACTTCCTCGATGACCTCGGGGCCAGCGATTGACTCAAGGGCATCATTGACTGCTGCCGCCCAAGGGCCCATTTTTTCGTCTGCGTCGCCGGGAAGAAAACCAAGATCCTGCCCACCCACTGCATACAGCGGCCGGAACACGATCACCTTTTTTTGAGTGCGTCGCTCCAGCACAGCTTCTAGTCCAGCGGCTAAAGCCAACACAGACTTGCCGGTACCCGCAGGCCCACCAAGAGACACGATTCCAACACTGTCATCGCTCAAGAGATCTAGCGCAACGCGCTGCTCAGCGGAACGTCCGCGAACATCAAACAGGTGACGATCACCGTCTAAGAGATGCGCCCGACCATCATGGTGCATTCGAGCTAGGGCAGAACTCCCGGGCGCACGCAGCACCAGTCCGGCATTCGTCGGCAGCTCAGCCGCTTCAGGCAAAACCAGACTTCGCTCCTGATACAAACGGTCGATGGTTTCGCCGTCGGTAGCTACCTCGACCAGACCGGACCAACCCTCGGAACCACCGGCGATCTCATTGCGGTATTCCTCTGATCCAAGACCCGCCACCGAAGCCTTCAGCCGAAGTGGAAGGTCTTTGCTGACCAGAGTTACCAACAGGCCCTTATCGGCAAGGTTTCGCGCCACGGCCAAAATCCGATGATCGTTCTCTGAAGACGAAAACGCTGCAGGCAAGCTTGAAGTATCAACATGGTTGAGTTCCACCCTGACCGTTCCGCCGACATCGTTCACAGGGATCGGTTCAGTGAGCGTTCCGTGTTCGATGCGTAAGCGCTCTAGATACCTCAGCGCTTCCCGGGCGGACCATCCCAGCTCGGGGTGGAGGCGCTTGGCCTCCAACTCCATGAGGACCACGAGTGGTACGACCACTTCATGCTCTTCAAACTTTTCCAATGCTGCAGGGTCCGCCAGCAGCACCGAAGTGTCGAGGACATAGGTGCGAGTATCGATCATCTGAAGGTACCCCTCCGAGACACTCTGAGCGCGGCATGTAGGCACTCAAATCTATGAACTTCTTATGAACGAAAGTGAGGACGGATTTTCTGAGCGAGTCACTAGAGTAGAAAGGGAGTTGCAGAGCACACGAGCCGTATCCGCCGAGCCGAGGAGGACAACTGATGAGCGACGATCCAACAGGACAATTCACACCGCCGCCAACGCCTCCGCCCTATAACCCAGGAGCCTCCGCCCCCCTGACCGGGCCACCGACCGGGCCACCGACCGGGCCACCGACCGCATGGGGCGACTCCACCCTTGGCTCTGCAACAGTTCCAACTGCTTCGGCAGTTGCTAGCGAGGCTGCTGCCTCGGAACCCAAAAAATCTCGTGCCGGACTCATTATCGGCCTTCTTGTGATCGTTGCGCTCATAGCGGGAGCAACATTTGCTGGAGCTGCAGCGCTGCTCAACTCTGGCCCCGATCTAGCGCTGACCGTTCGAACCTGTCAGATAGAAGCAGACGGCTCGCTCACTGCTACTGGTTCTTATACCGGCGCCTCTGACTCCACCTCTCTCGTGGTCAAGTTCATAGAGGTGAGCTCCAAAGAATTAGTAGCTTCAGACAACGTCACAGGAATCAGAAGCACTGGAAACGGCAACTGGCAGGGCACCGGAAAAGCCGGCGACTCGGTGCAACAAGTCACCTGTGAGATCTCTACTACCAAGAGCTGAGTACGACGGTGATCTGACGGGTCGTCAGGTACGCGGCTAGCTTTCACATCATGAACCTCGACCTGACCGCCGAGGAGTTGGCATTCCGCGAGGAAGCCAGCACCTGGTTGCGTGACAACCTGCCCACAGAAGCTCGGCCCCCAGAAGGCCAAGAGATGCGGGCATTCGATTTGGCTTGGCAACGGACCCTTTTTGATGGGGGCTGGGCTGGCATCAACTGGCCAACCGAGTACGGCGGCCGCGGCCTGACCGACATTCAGCAGATGATTTGGTACGAGGAGTTCGCTAAGGCCAACCCGCCCTTCACGCTGAACAACTCCTGCACTTTTGTAGGCAATCTTCACGGTGGCCCAACCATCATCGTGAACGGCAACGAGGAGCAGCGCTCCACCTATCTGCCACAGATTCTTCGTGGCGAGGCGGTCTGGTGCCAAGGGTTCTCTGAGCCGGGGTCAGGCTCAGACCTAGCCAGCCTGAGTACCAAAGCAGAGATCGACGGCGACGAACTTGTAGTCACGGGCCAGAAAACTTGGACGAGCTATGCACATGTTGCAGACGTTCAAGAACTCCTTGTACGAACTGACCCCACTGCACCCAAACACAAAGGCATTACTTGGGTGGTCTGCGATATGAACTCGCCCGGAATTGAAATCCGTGAGATTCGCACCATGAGCCACGTCACTGATTTTTGCGAGGTGTTCTACGACGAGGTGCGCATTCCTCTGAGCAATGTGGTGGGCGGGCTCAATAACGGTTGGCGCACCGCAATGTCTACCTTGGGCTTTGAGCGCGGCACAGCCTTTATGGCCGATCAGGTAGAGCTTGCAGCAACAGTTGAGCGCTTGATCGAAGAGGCCCGAGTCAGACTCGGCCCCGATGGAAAACGCCCGGCAATCAAAGACGAGGAACTTGCCCGAAGGCTGTCGCTCGCACGAGCAGAGGTGGCCGCCTTGCGTGCCATGACCATCACGGGAATCTCTCGTAATGCCCGTACCGATACTCCCGGCCCGGAAGGCTCAATCGTTCGACTCTTCCACGGAGAACTTCATCAGCGCGTCTATCAACTAGCCCTAGACATCATTGGCGCCGATGCACTTCGACTGACTGAAGTCGACGGCGAAGGCGTTTGGACGGGCCCCTACCTGCAGTCATTTGCGTACACCATCGGTGGCGGCACTAGCGATATTCAACGCAACATCGTGGGCGAGCGTGTGCTCGGCCTGCCGCGGGCCTGAGGAGCAGAAGATGGATCTTTTACCAACAGAAGAACAAGACGAGATTATTGGCACGGTTCGTAGCCAACTAGACCGCAGTTTCGATCTTCATGCTCTGGCAAAACTCGACGGCGCAGACTCTGTGGTGGATTCTGCGCTCTGGACTCAGTGCGCCGAACTTGGCTGGTTTGGATTGGGCCTTCCCGAAGCACTCGGTGGGGTTGGCTACACCTTGGCCGAGGAAGCCCTGCTCTTTGCCGAGATTGGCACTCATGCAACCCCCGGCCCGTTCTTGGCAACGGTGCTTGCCGGACGTCTCGCCGCCATGGTCGGAGCTACTGAGCTTGCTCAGCAGATCTTGGATGGGAGCCAACTTGTTGCGCTAGCTGAGCCACACGGAGACGGCGACGCGACTGCGGGAGCGACGGTGTCAGGCACATTCCGCGTGACTGACTTTGGCGGTGCCGACTTGGTGCTTGTACTCGTCGGAACAAGCGCATCGATTGTGGCAGCAGCAGATTTAGTTGCCGAGCCAATGGCATCACTTGACCGGCTAGTGCCCACGGCAATCGGCACTGTTTCTGAAGTACAAGCACTGTGTTATCAAGACGATGCATCGGGGCTAGTACTCCGAGCCACGGTGCTCGTTGCAGCCGAACTTGCCGGCATTGCAACTGCAACCGCTGAGCAGTCCACCCAGTATGCAAAGGACCGCGAGCAGTTTGGAACGCCGATTGGCTCTTTCCAGGCAGTCAAACACCGCTGTGCAGACATGGCCGTGCGTGCAGATGCCGCAACTTCGCTGGTTCGCTACGCCGCTCTTGCTGTGCTTGACGGATTACCCGACGCCGCCTTTCACGCTCACGCTGCTCGCGTGGTTGCAAGCAAAGCGGCAGTCGAAAACTCGCAGATCAACGTGCAAAACCATGGCGGCATTGGTTTCACCTACGAGCACACGGCGCACCGCTTTGTTACCCGCGCCCAGGTTCGCTCTCGCACCATAGGAGACCTGCGTTCGCATCTTGGTGGACTGCTCGAGCAACCTGCAGCGCTCTAGAGTCGAGGGCATGCCGAATGACATCCTGAGCCTGTCGAGCCGCATTTTGAGCGGAGAACTCTCCATGAAGGATCGGCCACCAGTGTCGATTCTGGGAAGCACCGAACTGACTGAGGTTGCCGAAGGAATCGGATTTGTTGAGAGCTTTGCAAACGTGGTTGCGCTTCGATCTGGCGCTGACAGCGCTGGCGATGCTTCCGGCGAACTCGTGCTGGTGGATGCAGCATCACCGTTTCATGCCGCCGCAGTTCATACCGCAGTTCGAAACTGGAGCACAGCACCCCTGCAGGCTGTGGTGTTTACACACGGCCATGTTGATCATGTAGGTGGTGTTGGCGAGTTCGAAGCGGAGGACAACGCAGCCCCCATCAAGGTGGTTGCTCACGAAAACCTTCCGCTTCGATTTGATCGGTATCGGCTCACTGCTGGGTACAACGGCGTTATCAATCAGCGGCAATTCCAGCTCGGTGCCCCTCTGTTTCCGACCGAGTTTCGCTACCCCGATGAAACCTATGTAGCTGAGTTCAGCCTGCCGCTCGGCAACGAGCGCTTAGAACTCTTTCACGATAAGGGCGAGACTGATGATGCAACTTGGGTGTGGTCGCCCGAGCGGCGAGTTCTTTGCACAGGCGACCTCTTTATTTGGGTGGCACCAAACTGCGGTAACCCGCAGAAGGTTCAGCGTTACCCCGTCGAATGGGCGCAGGCCCTTCGACGCATGGCTGCACTAGATGCCGAGCTTCTTCTGCCAGGGCACGGTTTACCGATTGCAGGCGCAGCGCAAATTCGAGTGGTGCTGACCGAGACTGCAGAGTTTCTTGAGTCGCTCTGCACACAAACGCTTGAGTTGATGAATGCGGGCGCACGCCTAGATGAATTGATACACACAGTGACTCCACCTGCTCACCTCACCGACCGCCCGTGGTTGCAGCCCACCTACGATGACCCCGAATTTGTGGTGCACAACCTGTGGCGTCTGTACGGGGGTTGGTATAACGGCAACCCAGCCACGCTCAAGCCAGCGCCCGAGGCAGCCCTTGCCCAAGAGCTTGCGGAACTTGCCGGTGGCGCATCGGTGCTTGCAACACGTGCGGCCGAACTGAGTGCAGCGGGCGAGCATCGTCTAGCTGGCCACCTAGCGGAACTAGCTAGTCAAGCTGCGCCGCAAGATCAAGGTGTTCACGCTGTGCGCGCTGAAGTGTTCGGTGCTCGTGCTCGGATCGAACTCTCGCTGATGTCTCAGGGGGTGTTCAAATGGGCTGAACACGAATCCCGCAAGATCGCAGAGGCACCTCAGGACTGAGATCAACTCCGTCAGATCAGGTCAGCAGATTCGAGTTCACGTGCGTGAGTTGCGCTTCGCTCGGCCATCACCATAAACATCTCATCGCCGCGTTCGGTGCGCTCAACTCCCAGAGAGGCCATCACGGCCATGAGCAGACCTTCAAAGGCATACCTGCGGTACCCGTCCCAGCAGTCCGTCCAGGAAATCTCGATCCCCTGCGCAAGCAGGCCTCGGTGGTACTGCTCTACTAACGCTTGTTCGTGTTCAGCGCGAGCTTCAGGCAGCAGGCTCCCGCCCACAAAGTAGGCAAGATCGGCAAGCGGGTATCCATAGCTCACCGTCTGAAAATCAACTACTGATACTCGCTCGGAACCAAACAACAAGTTGTCGAGCCGAAAGTCGTTATGAGTCAACGTGCGCGGGCCGGGACGCTCTGCCAAATATGGTGTCAGGTTCTCTCCCAGCAAGATCACGCTTCGTGCCAGTTCGGGCGAGAGTCGATCCTCGTACCGTTGAAGAAACTCCGGAAACAGCCCTGCTACTAACTGCGCAAACGCCGCCCCAGCCAGACCGCCCCGATTCAGCCAAGCCAGATCACAATCCTCCAAGGTGGAGTCATTCCAGCGCGGAGCGTGAAGCCCCACTAGCTCATTCACTGCAGCAGCCGCTTCATCTGGGCTACATCCGCCGAGCTGGTCTCCTTGCACTGCAGGGTTCTGATCTGCGAGCAGTAATGCAAAGCCGTCAGTGGCTGCATCGTGGTCGGCAAAGAAACAGCTGGGACAGTTCACGCCGACTGTGGCAGCTAGATCTCTGTAGAACATCACTTCAAGTTCATAATTACGCATGGTCTTTGCTGCATTCAGACTGATGGGATTGGTGCTTGGCACTTTTGCAATCAGCACAGCGGGTCCAGCATTCGGGGTCTTCCAACTCAGCGTCAGACGCAGCGTCTCGGCTACTTGGCCAGTACCAATTGGCACTGCACTCACCGTTGAAACCATCGCCCCTGAGGTGTGTTCAGCTAAGGCCTGCGTCAAGAACTCTGGAGTCAGTTCCGCTGCGCTCGCGGGTAATTGAAGTCCAGAACTCGGAGCAGCCATAGGAACCGAAGGGTACTCATTTCGAGCTGAGCAGGCATCAAGTCTGCGAGTGCGAGTACCGTCGGCGCGTGCAGTTCCCAAAGATTCCTCAAGCGCTACCTGGCTATGCAGGGCTGAATTCCCTCAGAGTCAACCTTGTTCATCCACTCTTGCATAGCGCCGCGACTGCCGTTGTTGAGTTCTCTCGAGTCACGTTGCGTTGGGCGTACGTGGGATCACAGGACCAGGCAAAATTTGGGTTTGGCTCTTTTGGAGAGGGCAGCATCATTGAACAGCCCTACTCGATTTTGCTCCAACCTCAACACATCTCTATTGGAAACGACACGCTGATTGCAGCAGGGGCCACATTGGCCGTTTGGCCCGAGGGAGATCCAGAAACAACACCCACTCCCACTGAGCCGCTCTTGCGTATTGGATCACGGGTATGGGGTGCACGCGGTCTTTCTATCGTCTGTCACAAAAGCGTTGTGATCGGTGACGACGTGTGGTTCGGACCTGGCGTGTACATCACTGATGCCAGCCATGACTCAAGCGATCCCGATACTCCCATTGGTCTGCTCATGGAACCAGCTCGCGCTGTGACGATAGGAAAAGGGTCTTGGCTGGGAACCGGGGTTGTCGTACTACCGGGAGTCACGATCGGTGATCACGTTGCAGTAGGAGCGAACTCAGTGGTCTGCACGGACTTGCCATCCAACTGTGTAGCTGTGGGATCGCCCGCAAAAGTGGTGCGTCACCTGGAGTCTCCTACTGCGGCAACCTCCCTCTCATGAACCCAACCACGGGGCCCCAAATACTCATGGATGCTCTTGCCCTTGATGAGTTCATGGCTCAGGCATTTGGTCAGCCACTCAACTGGACTATCGAGCGAGTGGACCTAGACGGGGTTCGAGTTCGCCAGCCCACAACGCTGGCGCAGTCGCGACCCGGCGGCACCCTGTCTGGACCCGCCTTGATGGCCATGGCAGATGGTGTTGCATACATGGCTCTGCTGTCTCGCATCGGCCCGGCTGCACTCGCAGTCACCAGCAATCTCAACATCAACTTTCTGCGGCGACCAAGACTCGTTGATCTTGTGACCGAGGCTCGGCCGATAAAAATCGGTAGGAATCTAGCTGTGATCGAAGTGTCGCTCTTCTCTGATGCTGGCAACCCAGACGACCTGCGCACTCCCGTGGCCCATGCCACGGTGACCTACTCACTTACCCTGCTTGGAACTCCGCCATCGAGTACCGAAGCCACAGAATAGGAGCACAAAGTTATGAGCATTCTCGATCAGTTCAGAGTGGACGGAAAAGTAGCCATCGTGACCGGCGCTGGTCGCGGAATCGGTAGAGCTTCGGCAATTGCCTTGGCCGAGGCCGGGGCCGAGGTTGTGGTGGCCGCTCGAACTGCAGACCAAGTCGAAGCAGTAGCAGAAGAGATCCGAAACTTGGGCGGCCGAGCCGAGCCGGTGGTGTTCGACATGATGCAACTCGACAGGCTCTCTGAGCTAGTGGCAGTCGCAGTAGAGCAGTTTGGCGGATTGGACCTGCTGGTAAACAACGCAGGGGGCTCTGCACCGAAGGCCTTTCTCGAAACCTCGATGCGGTCCTTTGAACGTGCCTTTACCTTCAACGTCACCACTGCGTTTGAGATGACCAAACAATCAGTTCCTGCGATGCTGGCGCGGGGCGGTGGCGCTGTGGTCAATATCTCTTCAGCCGCCGGACGCATGCCTGACCGCGGTTTCTCTGCGTATGGAACAGCCAAAGCAGCCCTGACACACCTGACTAAAGAACTCGCAACGGACCTGTCACCAAGAATCCGCGTCAACGGCATTGCCGTTGGCTCAGTACAAACCTCTGCACTTGAGACGGTGCTGACTGACGACAACATTCGCCGCCTGATGGAAGAGGCCACTCCGTTGAAGCGCCTCGGCACCCCAGAAGACATCTCGGCTGGGGTGTTGTACCTGTGCTCTCCAGCTGGTTCCTATATGACTGGCAAGTTGCTCGAAATTGACGGCGGAATGATCTCGCAGACTCTGGGATTAGGCCTGCCCGACTTATGACCCCATGTGCTCAGGGGCCGCTCTCAGCTGGGCCAAGGCCACAGGACCTTGTGACGACTGAGCCTGAGCTCAACAGGTTCGGTTTCGCCGAACTCAGGCGAATAGTCACTGTTGGTTTGCTCTGCATCTGGTGCACGTTGCTGGCGTTGCCCAAAGGATTTACTCGCGCATCTCCGGGCTTTTCTTACCAAGCCGCTCACGGACTCATAGATGCGTTCATGCGGCTTGGACCCACGTTTGTGAAGCTGGGTCAGATCATTGCCTCCTCGCCGGGGATCTTTCCCTCTTGGCTGACCGGCCCGGCAAGACGCTGCCTTGACGAGGTTCCCGCGTTTAGCTCTGAACTTGTTCGCCTTACTGTGTCCGAGGATCTTGGCCAGCCGATTCATCAGTTGTTTGCGTCGTTCGAGGATGCGCCGCTCTCTGCGGCATCAATCGGGCAAGTGCATGCGTGCACACTCCTTGATGGCCGAGAGGCTGTGGTGAAGGTTCAGCGACCAAACTTGCGCAAACAGATGACTACTGACCTGCGGGTACTCCAAGCAATTGCACGGCTCGGCCAGCGCAGCGGATGGGGTCGTAGCGCCAACTTGTTGGGCATGGTTGCAGACCTCTCGGCACTCACTGCTCAAGAACTCAACCCCGTTCTCGAGGCTTGGAATCAGCAGCGCTTTAGAGACAAGATCGGGGCATTCGGAGACAATACGTGGATCACTGCCCCCGAGGTGTTCTGGGATTATTGCGGGCCACGAACCATCTGCATGGAACGCGTTCGCGGGATTCCCATGGATCACTTCGAAGAGATTGCAGCTCGAGGAGTTGACGGCGAACTGCTGCTTCGACGAGGCGCGAAAGTCTGGGTTGAGGCAGTTTTGATTCACGGGCCGTTCCATGGCGATATGCATGCCGGCAACATCTGGCTATTAGAGGATGGGCGTGCCTGTTTCTTGGACTTTGGAATTATGGGTGAACTCGACGATGAGTGGCGAGAGGTTGTTCGAGACCTGTATTTCACCTGTGTATTCGATCGAGATTTTGTACGGATTGCACAGGCTTACCGGCGAGTGGGGGTGTTTCCTCCCGATATGGGAACCGACGAGGAGATCGGTGAGAGGATCGGCATGATTCTGGGTCCGCTGCTTGACTCAGGCATGGCCTCGGTCAGCTTGGGAGACCTGATTACTTCGAGCGTTGTACTCATGAAGGAGTTCGGCGGCACTCCTCCGCAGGAACTCATGTTGGTGGGCAAGCAGCTTCTTTATATTGAGCGATATACCAAAGAGCTTGCACCGGACTACGCAATGGTGACGGATCCGTTCTTGCTGAGCAATGTGTTCCCCGAGGCGGCAGAGGAACTTCGCGCCCGCACGGGCACAGTCTTCCCAGACTGAACCAACACAGTCTTCCCAGACTGAACCAGCCCAGTCTTCCCAGACTGAACCAGCCAAAATGAGAACAGGTTCTTGTTCTGCTCTATGGTGCCTGCACGCAAATATTCGAGCACCGATCACGAGGGAGTACCGTGACCACAGATTCAAACTCAGAAGAGTCCAACTCAGACAGCACTGCCGAAAAGCAGGCAGCAGTTCTCACTGAACGCCAGGGCCACTTGTTGATCGTCACGCTCAACCGACCCGAGCGAAAGAACGCCATCAACGGCGAAATGCTCGTCCGCATGCTTGATGCCTTTATTGAGGCTGACACCAACCCCGATATTCGGGCCATCGTTCTGACTGGCGCAGGTGGGGATTTCTGCTCAGGAGCAGATCTCAAAGAGATGGCCGGCGGGCATCAGGGTGATGTTGCGCCTGGTGAGATTGATGTGCAGGCTCGACTAGCCGCTGACCCGGACTTGCCTTGGAAGGCTCTCTTACGATCCTGGCAGCCGGATGTCCCGATCATTTTGGCCGCCGAAGGTGCAGCGATCGCCGGCGGCACCGAACTACTCGGCGCCACCGAGATTCGTGTGGCTGGCCGGTCTACCAAGTTCGGCATCTCAGAGGTGAAGTGGTCGCTCTACCCAATGGGTGGATCTGTGGTTCGTATTCCTCGGCAAATTCCCTACACCGTCGCCTGTGATCTTTTGCTCACTGGTCGCCATATTTCAGCAGACGAAGCCTTGCAGCTTGGCTTGATCGGATATGTGGTTGAGGATGGCGAAGCACTTGCGAAGGCCATCGAGATTGGCCAGACCATTTGCGAAAACGGTCCCCTGTCGGTCAAGGCAATCCTGCGCACCTTGCGTGAGACCAACGGCATGCGTCAGGACGAGGCGCTTGAGCATGAGTTCACCTACGGCTGGGATGTGTTCGGCTCGGAGGATGCCCGTGAGGGGCCGCGTGCGTTCAAAGAAAAGCGCAAGCCAAACTTTCAGGGCAAGTAGCCAGCACAAGAAAGCAAGCAGTCAGCACCAGCAAGACAGATGTAGGGAGATCACATGCAACTCGGACTTCAGCTCGGATACTGGGGGCAGATGCCCTCGCCTGATTGGGTGGATCGCGCCGTTGAGGCAGAGCGCTTAGGGTTCACCTCGGTCTGGACGGCAGAAGCTTGGGGTTCAGACGCACTGACCCCGCT
>CAFBMG010000027.1_pt1 | contig 15613 bp, 14 predicted proteins | sample 7268431 | NCBI WGS metagenome assembly CAFBMG01 (sample SAMEA6814054, study PRJEB35770) | freshwater metagenome | biome: Freshwater; feature: Freshwater reservoir; material: water | place: Czech Republic | collected 2017-05-23 | depth 30m m | reverse complement strand
TCACCGGGACCTTTGCGCCGTTCTTGTGGTTCTTGGCAGTTGGTCTGTTCTGCGGGCTGATGTTCTTAGTGGGCGTGATTCTCATGATCGTCGGACTCGTCAAGCGCTCAAAAGCCAAAAAGTCAGGTCCTGGACTTACGCCGGGCGCGGGCACTCTTGCTGCGCCAGCAGCGGGCGCATACAGCCAAGTTCCACCGCCAGCTAGCTTGCCCACGAGCCAACCTCCGGCATGGCCAGGGCCGCACCCTCCGGGGCCTCCAGAGGCTGCCCAACCTCAGCCAACGGCTCAGCCGCCGGCCGGGCCGCCTGCTGATTCACCGACGGATCCGCCCGCTGATCCGCCCACGGGGTGGACGGTTCCCCCGAGCAAGTTGCGCTGAGCAACTTACGCTGAGCGATCTAGGCGTTCGCAAACGGATCTGAGCCGTGCTTTCTTGAGGCAGTCTCGCCAAGCACCGCCGGGTAGTCGTCCTGCGGTTCGTAGACCAGCGCAGAGTCGTCCACTCCTTCGGCGTAGAACTGTCCGGCCCACTTGCGGAACTTCATGAACGGGCCATCAGTGGCTGCGAGCGCTGGGCGCACCAAGTGCGCTTTGTTCTCCCAGATGGGCATGTCCTCAAGGAGTTGCCGGTGCACTTCGTCAACAAAAGCCGCTCCAACGCTTGAATTAAGGGCATCGTCATCGCCGAGTTTGCGAACCGTGAAGCTGAAGCGCATATGGCAGGTATCTTCGTCGATGGGGGTGTTGCAACCCATTAAGACGGTGTCGATGATTCCCGAGAAATGCACGCTGCTGAGCCCTGGCCCGAACGAGTCAGCGTCGATGCGGCCATCTACAACCCCACGAGGGGTGGGGAACTTCTGCAAGGAACGCATCTTGGTAAACGGACCGTCGGTCTCGTAGCTCTGCAGTTCCGGAACTTCCTCGGTGTGGTGCACGTAGCGGAAATGGGCTGCATCGACACCGTTCTCTGCGAGTTCTTGCCAAGGTGCGTGAACGGTGTACTCACGTGTGACCATTTCGGTAAACCCGGCAGGGTCGTTGAACTCTGGGATCTCTGGGATCTCCCAGATCGGCGCAACGCCTTCGGGGTGATACCAAGCCATCACCAAACCGTTGCGCTCGATGGTCGGGTAGGCAGTGACACAGGCTTTCTTATTTGTGCGATCTGCATACGGGATCAGGGTGTTTTGGCCCTCAGCGTCAAAGCGCCAGCCATGAAATGGGCAGACGAGTTCATCTCCATTGACCGACCCGCCGTGCCCAAAGTGTGCTCCCAAGTGAGGGCAGAATGCGTCATTGACATGAGGCTGATCGCTCTCATCTCGCCACAGCACTAGGCGCTTGCCGAAGTACTCAATTGGCAGAACCTGACCAACTGCTACATCGCTAGACCAAGCAACCTGAAACCATCCGAAGGGGATAGGGAAAGGCGATCGTTTCGACATGAGAGTCTCCTCGGGGTTGGGTTGCCTAGTGGGTCCGTCTGAGTAGTGGCCAACACAGTCTCGACCAAAACTAGAACCTGTTCCAGTTTATGTCAGCAGCGCCGAATTGTCACTCGAGAATCCGCAACTGGCTCGCGCTCAACTATCTAGCGGTCTACGAAGCGAGTCTCTGTGGTCTCGGCGAAGGCCCAGTTAGCGGGGCTCGCGCCACATTCGCCAGATTGGCGAGCAACCGCGAGCGATGCTGACTTCCTCGGTTACTTCAAAACCAAAGCGATGGTAAAACGGCAGATTCTCGGCCTTGGAGCTCTCTAAGTAGGCAGGGAGTCCCTCTGAATCGCATCGTTCCAACATGGGTGATATCAGCGCACTGCCCACGCCTTTTCCGCGCAGGTCGTAGTGTGCAGCCAGAATTTCAAGATACCAATGAGGCTCGGTCGGGTGGCCTTCTTCCATCTTGGCCAAGGCCCCCAATCGTGCCTGCAGGTGGCGAAACCCCACGCAGCGCACCGCCGAGGGCAGCGCGGGCAACATCTTCCCTGGGTGAACTTTCCAGTCGCCGGGAGCTGCCCAGACTGCGGCGCCTTCATGCTCTGTCGTGGTCCAGACCGTTCCTGACCGGACCTTTGAGTGGATGACGTGCCCTAGAAACGTTCCCAGATGTTTGCGTCGACGCTCCGGATTGCTGACCACCCAGTCCCATACAGGATCGTCAAAGAACGCATCGCCGAGGAGTGCGCCCAGCGACTGCCACTCATCGTGCTGGGCCAGTCGAACCACCGGCGGAGTTCTTGGAGTCATGAGTTACGCGCGACGCACACTGCAGCTTTTGATCCGAAGGATGCCGTCCGGCGGGCCTCTCGAAGAAAGTTCAGGTCTAGGCCGGAGGTGGTCAACGCAAAAGACAGCCCACTGGCCGGGTCCGCCCAGGCAATTTGTCCTCCCGCACCGTTATGGCCAAAGGCTTTGGCCGAAACCGTCGCACCCATTCCACGCATCATGGACAGTCCGTCATCGCCGGCAATGATGAGCCCGAGGGATCGGTTCGAGGCAACCCCGGTATCTGGGCTCGGAAGCGTGCACATAATGTTGGCAGTGCCCTCGGCTAACACAGCTGGGTCCCATAGGCCGCCTGGGTTATGCAGCAGCGCTTGGTAGTACATGGCGAGTGCAGCCGCTGTGGAAACGCCGCCGCCTGCAGGAATCCCCGCGGCGCGAATCGACGGATGATTGAACCCCAACAGAATCTCGGGAGTGACTTCGCCGATATCGAAGTCGGAGGTTCCAAACACTGCTTCAATCTCGGCCGGACTCGGTAGCTCGCCAACCATCTGCATCACGGCGATCTCGCCTTGTTCCTCGGCGGGCGTTCCCAAGCTGATTCCAACTAGGCCGAGCGGCTCGATAATGCGCTGGCGGACTACCTCTTTGTAGTCGCTGCCCTCCACGACTTCGATCATTTCTGCAACCACCCAATGTGCCGCAGTTGGGTGGTACTCAAAGTGGGTGCCTGGCTCAAAGGACGCGTGCCAGCGTGAAAAACAGTCTTGCCTTCCAGCGCGAGTATCCCAGGTTGGCGGGCCAAGCGGGGCAGCCGGAAACCCAGAGGTGTGGGTAAGAAGTTGCCCAAGGGTGACCTGTGCCATCCACTCTGGCGTTTTGCCTTGGGAGCCAAACGCCGGAATCAACTCGATTGCTCGAGTGTCGACGCTCAAGCGGCCTTCTGCGATGAGTTGCCAGACCACTCCCGCAATGAGGGCCTTGGTACACGAGAAAATATTGAACTCGGTCTGGGTTGTTGCAGAACCGAAGCTCTCAAACACGACTAGTTCTTGGTCGACTGCGAGTGCCATCTGCGCTGCGGGCATTCGCCCTGCGTCAACCTCTTTTTGGATGCGTTGACGAAGCAGGTCGAGCGCTGACAAGTCGATGCCGGCCTCTTCGCAGCTCTTGGTGGGCTTCACGGCTTCTACGGGGAAAGTACTCACAAGCAGCAAGGCTAGTCCTGCCTGCCTGCTCGGCAAGCTAGATTGCGAAGCAGTTCCAACGAAGGAGTACCCATGAAAATCGTAGTGAATTATGACTTATGCGAAAGCAACGCCATCTGTATGGCAGTAGCTCCCGAGGTGTTTGAGGTACGAGACGATGATTTTCTGTACCTGCTCACCGACGAGCCGGGTGAAGAACTGCGAGACAAGATGGAAGAGTCCGCTCGCCGCTGCCCGAAACAAGCCATCACCATTGAGGGCTGAGAGCCCAATTCAGAAAGCGGTGGGCTGAGATGACTGTAGTAATTGCAGGTGCTTCGCTTGCTGGATTGACCGCGGCTGACACGCTTCGAAATGAGGGCTACGAGGGCTCAATCATCGTGGTGGATCCGTCCACAGAGATTCCTGCCGACCGGCCGCCACTCTCCAAGCAGGTTCTTGCCGGCGAGTGGCCGCCAGAGAAGGCGCAGCATCGTGCAGCCGCCAGAGTCCCGGATCTTGATCTTGATCTTCGCCTTGGAGTGGCGGCAACGGCGCTTGACGCAGCTTCGCGCTCAATCAGCTTGTCTGACGGGTCGCTGATCTCCGCCGACGGAATTGTTTTAGCCATGGGTGCAACAGCGCGGAGACTGCCTGGTGATCAGCCCGCTGGCGTGCATGTCTTGCGCACGTTGGATGACTGCCTGTCGTTGCGGGCTGAGTTAGAAAAAATGCCAGCGAGGGTGGCAGTAATCGGAGCAGGGTTTATTGGCGCTGAAGTTGCTGCAACCTGCAGAGGGCGTGGCCTTGAAGTCACCATGATCGAGGCTGCACCCGTTCCCCTTGGCCGAGTACTGCCCGGCGACCTTGGCGCGTTTATCACTGACCTGCATCGCTCACATGGTGTTGAAGTGATTCTTGGAGTCGGTGTAGAAGGCTTAGAGATCACCTCCGAAGTTGGTGGCTCTGAGCATGTTTCGGGAGTACGACTGAGCGACGGCCGCGTCGTTGAAGCCGATGTAGTGGTGGTCGGCATCGGCGTCGTGCCGAACACAGCTTGGCTCGAGGGGTCGGGACTTCGTCTAGAAAACGGAGTCTCTTGCGATGCCACCTGCAGCGCAGCACCCGGAATCGTGGCTGCGGGTGATGTGGCGAGTTGGCCCAATCCGCTCTACGGGGAAGTCATGCGAGTGGAACAATGGGAGAACGCTGTTGAGCAGGGCGAATACGCTGCAAGGCGCTTGCTCGCAGAGATCAGACATGAAGAGTTGCCTGCACCCTTCGCAACGATTCCATGGTTTTGGTCTGATCAGTACGACCGCAAGATCCAGATGGCTGGCCGCCCATCGGCTAGCGACGAGGTGATCATCCCCGAGGGTTCTCTTGAGGAGCACCGCTTTGTGGCTTTGTTTCGCAGAGGAGACTTGTGCACCGCAGTTCTTGGCGTCAACCGACCGCGACATGTGATGCAGGTGCGCATGAAGTTGACTGAATCACTAGATTGGCAAACAGCGATCTCCGTATTTGGCTGAGGCCGCATTCAACTGAGGCCGCATGTAACTGAGGCCGCATTCAACTGAGGCTCTACGTACTAGGGGAGCAAGCGTCGCATGACGAACCAGATTTTCTATGCGCTCATCGGTTTGACCTTGGTGATTGCAGTTGCTGACTGGTGGGCCTGCACTATCGGGCCAGCAAAAGCCGAGTTTGTGCTCAAGCCGCTCACCATGGTGGCGTTGATAGCGGCAACGATTTCATTGCCTGACCCATCGTCAAATCTTGCGCGATGGGCCATCGTTGTGGCACTGATCTTTTCGATGCTTGGCGATATTTTTCTGCTCACCGAGGACCGCTATTTCCTGCAAGGCCTCCTTGCCTTCTTTGTTGCTCACCTGGCTTATATCTATGCGCTTGCGCATCTTGATGTCACTTGGCAACTAGCGCTTGTTGGCCTTGGTGTTGTGCTGATCGGCAATGCCGTGATTGGGCGCAAAATTGTGGCGGGTGTGCGCGCCACAGACGCTTCGATGGTCGTCCCAGTCATTGCTTACCTAGGCGTTGTATCTGCAATGGTGGTCACGGCAATAGCAACAGCAAACCCGTGGGCAATCGTTGGCGCTTTGTTGTTCTTTGGATCGGACGCAGCGATTGGGTGGTACCGGTTTGTGGGGCCATTTAAACATCGAGACCTGTTTGTTATCGTCACATATCACCTAGGCCAGATCGGTCTTGTCTTGTCACTTACCATCCCGCTCTGAAAGGCGCAGATGACCCTTTTGGAAGGCAACCTTGTATCTGCAGCGAGTGACCTCTTGCCGAGCGCAATCGAGTTGCGGCGCAAGCTGCACCGTCACCCCGAGTTAGGCCTCGACCTTCCAAAAACTCAGGCAGCCGTGCTTGAAGAGCTTGAAGGGTTGGGCCTGAAGGTATCTCTTGGCAGGGGGTTGAGTTCTGTCGTGGCAGATTTAGAGACCGGTCGGCCTGGTCCAAGAATTCTGCTGCGAGGGGATATGGATGCTCTTCCGATGCCCGAAGACACAGGGTTGGAGTTCTCGAGTGAGTCTGCCAACACGATGCACGCCTGTGGCCATGATGCCCATACAGCAATGCTGGTGGGTGCAGCTCGGTTGCTGAGCGCTAGGCAGGAGCAACTCTCTGGCAGCATCCGCTTTATGTTCCAGCCCGGCGAAGAAGGCAGCGGTGGTGCAGCGGTGATGATCAACGAGGGAGTTCTAGACGGAGTTGACGCTGCCTTCGCCATGCACGTAGCTCCCAATCTTCCTTCCGGAATGGTGGCTTGGAAGGCTGGCCCGGTGATGGCTTCGGCCGATGTGGTGAAGATCATTGTCACGGGAAGAGGCGGCCATGCGTCGACTCCTCATTGGGCCTGTGACCCAGTTCCTGTTGCCTGTGAGATTGTGTTGGCACTGCAGGCGATGATCACCCGAACAGTGGATGCGTTTGATCCAGCTGTGCTGACCATTGCTCAAATCAACGCTGGCACCACCGACAATGTGATTCCAGAGAAGGTAGAACTCATCGGTACTCTGCGGGCGGTGTCCGAGGGCACTCGTCATGCCGTATGGGATCGTGTGCGCCAGGTTGCACAAGGAATTGCCGAAGCGCACGGTTGCAGCACCGAGGTACAGATCATTGAGGGCTATCCGGTCACCGTCAACACACCCGAGTTTGCCGAGTTTGCGGCCTCAGTTGTAGAGAAAACTTTTGGTGACGGGCATTGCTTCAAAATGCCCGCTCCGGTTATGGGAGCCGAGGACTTCTCCTATGTGCTCGCCAAAGTCCCGGGTGCCATGCTGTTCTTGGGTGTGTGCCCCGCCGAGCACAAAAACTCTCTGCTTGCACCAGCCTGTCACTCCAACAAGATGGTGCTGAATGAGGCCTCGATGGCAGACGGAATAGCACTGCATGCAGCAGTGGCGGTTTCGTTCCTGCAGGGCGGCTACGCGCTGAGCTAGGAGCGCACTCGCTCGGCGGCCTCGACGTTGACCCACATGCGTTCACGATGCTGTTTGAGTACGAGTTCCCCAGACGGGATTGAGTTGTCGTCAAGGAACTGTGCAACCTGCTGAGCTTGCGAACGGCTCGTGATGGATCGGATTCCTTCAAGCATTCTTGGCAGGCTGCTCGACGGGAAGCGCTCTGTGAGTTCCAAGAAGTGACTACGTACAAACTCCCAGCCCTGCTCGCCAAGATGGCGGTGCGAAATTGCCCTGCGTAACAAGTACGGAGCGTTCTGCGTGCGCACCTCGGTACGTGCAAGGTCAAGCACCTGAGCAAACAGTTCAGGGTCATTTGTATCAATGAGGGCACTCAAAAAACGAAGCTCGTCTTGCGGGGTAGTGGAGTCTCTCCACGCTTGGGTGAGCTGCGCATGCTCCTGCGCGGTTGCAGACATAGCGAGCACTTCGATGGCGGCTGAACGAAGCGAGGCATCGATGCTGTCGAGTTGCCACAGTTGCCGAGCGCTCAAGCGGAGTTCTTCGTCCTCACCAAGTCCCCCAAGCAACGAGAACAGCACCCCGCGAAGTTCCTCGGCACGTCCGTGATCTTCATCTTTGTCCTGCTGAGGTGTCCCTAGGAAGCTTTCAACACGCTTCAAACTTTGGTCGCACAGTTCCTGAATCAGCTCACGATTATGAGTGGCTCTGCCCTCTCCTCCTAGGCGATGCAGTTCAGACAGAACGCTACTGATGCGTCGCCAGACGGCCGGATCGGACTCGCTGATGCACAGCACGCGCAGGAGTCCTTCGAGTTCTTCAGCGCTGACCCGGTTTGCTAAGAACCCAGCCCATGTGTCGTCGAGGAGAACGAAGAATTCGATAGAAGTTGCGGTGGGGTCGGTGGCAAGGGAAGTTCGAAGACTTTCAGAGAGGTTGACTCGAAAGAACCCGTTGCCGCCCGGATTTGCCTGCACCACAGCAGCAGGTCCGCCGAGGTCCAACTCGACTGCATGTTCAAGTAAAAGTCGATGCTCGGTTGTAGCGCCGTCTGCAGCAGTTTTCGTAGAGATGACCATCGGGGTGGGCCAAGGTTCTGCTTCGGCGCTGCTGCTCTCGGCGCCGCTGCTGCTCTCTAGTGAGTCTGCTTGATAGCTAAATCGCTCTTGGCTGAGCCGCAGCCCAGTAGCGGTGTTTTCTACGGTCACGAGTGGGTGGCCACCACGAAAGATCCAGCTCTCCATGATCCGCCGAACAGGTTCTCCGCTAGCAGCTTCGAGTGCATCCCACAGGTCGGCGGTTTCGGTCATTCCATAGGCATGCTGCTCAAGGTATCCGGTGATCCCTGTGCGAAAGACCTCAGATCCGAGGTACTGCTCCAACATGCGCACGACTGACGCGCCTTTTTGATAGGTGAGGATGTCGAACATTGCCTCGGCCTCGGCCGGGCTCACCACTTCAAATTCGATAGGTCGAGTCGAGTGCAACGCATCGGTGTCAAAAGCTGCTGCTCGCGCTAACCCGAATGAGGTCCATACCTTCCAGTCAGGGCGGAACGCATCAGTTGCAGAAACTTCCATGAACGTAGCAAAGGCCTCGTTGAGCCAGATCCCATTCCACCATTCCATCGTGACAAGGTCGCCGAACCACATGTGCGCAAGTTCATGATTGATGACATCACACACGTTGTGAAGCTCGGGCTGAGTTGCCTCATTGGGGTCGACTAACAACAAGACCTCGCGAAAGGTGATGCAACCCAAATTTTCCATGGCTCCGAATGCAAAGTCGGGAACTGCTACAAGGTCAACCTTGTCTCCCGGATAGGGAATCCCGTAGTAGTTCTCAAAGAACTTGAGCCCTGCCTCGGCAACCTCAAGGGCAAACTCGCATAGGTGATCAGACCCTGGCGGATAGATCACGCGCAACGGAATCGGCCCGTTCATACCCTCAACCATCCGTGTTGGTGTTGCCTGCAGTGGGCCAATCACAAACGCCACCAAGTAGGTAGACATCACCATGGTGTCTGCAAAAGTGATCCGAGCTAGGCCTCCGTCGAGTTCTTCTCGAAGCACCTCTGCACTGTTTGAAACAGCGAGCAGATCCTGTGGAACCGTCAGTGTGACAGCAAAGGTGGCCTTGAACGCTGGCTCATCAAAACAAGGGAAGCAGCGTCTTGCATGCGTGGACTCAAACTGAGTCACAGCGAGGGTGTGCTCGGTCGAGCTGCCGTCTTCTTCGTCTGTGGAGAATCTTGATTGGTACAGCCCGACGAGCTGTTCATTGAAGGTGCCAGTGAAGCGTAAGTGCAAGGTGGCTGCCCCGGCGGGGAGTGTCTCGGCAAGGCTCAGGGTCACTCGCTCAAGTTCAGGGTCGAGTACGGCAGTTGCGGCCATACGGTTGTTGGTCTCGTCGTGGTCGAGCACCACCCAAGCACGCTGAATGTCTAGATCGACTGCGTGAAGGACAATCTCTGACAATGCCTCGGTCATCACGACTTCAATTGCAACTGAGCCCTCAAAGGTGGTTCCGAACAGGTCTGGCCAAATCTCGAGTTCGTAGCGATGAGGAGTAACCGAAGTTGGTAGCCGGTAGGGGTTGGTCATATGAAGAGCGTAGAGCCACAGGGTCAGGTACCGTTTCGGTGTGTACGAATGTTTCGAAGTCACCATCGCTAACAAAGTTGCTCATCTGCAGTTAAAGCGGCCTGAAGCCTTGAACTCCATGATTGCAAGCTTTTGGACGGAGCTACCTCAGATCGTCCGAGAGATCGACGCTGCGTCATCTGCTCGAGCAATTGTGATCTCTTCTACTGGCAAGCATTTTTCTGCCGGTATGGACTTGTCGGTGTTCTCTGGTGAGAGCAGTCTGAGCGCTAGTTCTGGAGTGACCGAAGAGGGCCGCAAGCGGGCCCATATGTGGATGATGGTTCAGCACCTGCAGGATTCATTCACTGCTTTGGAGCAGGCTCGAATTCCGGTTCTCTGCGCAATTCAAGGGGGCTGCATCGGTGGGGCAATCGACATGATCTCTGCAGCAGATATGCGGTATTGCTCGGCTGATGCGTTTTTTTGTGTGATGGAAATCAACATCGGTATGACTGCCGATGTTGGAACTCTGCAGCGGCTTCCCAAGATTATTCCTGAAGGTATTGCCCGAGAGTTGGCCTATACCGGTGACCGGATGCCTGCGCAGCGAGCACTTGAATGTGGTCTCGTGAACCAAGTCTTTGAGGACCATGACTCACTTGTTGCGGGGGTACTCGAAATTGCTGGGCGCATCGCCACGCGGTCGCCACTCGCTATCTGGGGAACCAAAGAGATGATCAATTACACGCGTGATCACTCGGTTGCCGACGGCCTTCGCTATATCGCTAGTTGGCAGTCGGGAATGTTCCAGCCTGCAGACATGATGGAGGAGTTTGCGGCAAAGGGCGAGAAACGTGATCCTGAGTTTGAGGAACTACCCGTGCCGCCGCAGTCTCTTTGATTGGGTCTTGTGGCGCGATGGGCGAGTTGAGTATGAGTTGGTGCTGGCGGTGCGACCTTCCGCAGGGTAGCGAGGCCTTGGCCTGTGAGCAGTGCGGCGGCGAACTGCATTCATCCCCGCCTGCTAGTGCGTCAGGTTCACACGCCCGCGTCCTAGAGATTGACCTCTCGGGGATGGAGCCCAGCGAGCGAGAGATGTTCCTGCTGTTTCTGGACGGAGCGAGTATCGACCACGACCTTCAAGGCCTGTTGCTTTCGGTTTCTGCAGAGGACGAGCAGCGCATCAAGGATCTGCTCGAGACGGTTACAACCGACACCTTGGTTGATTTTGACCCCACGCAGATTTCTGGAGAGTCTCTTGACTGGGCTCGTGAGATGGCATCGAAGATGCATCCTGCATCGACTACCGCCGACCCGCTGCTGCTCGCCCCGCTGATGCAACGCGTAGTTGCAGCTGTCATCTCGTATTGCGTCTGGTGGGTGGTCATCGTTGTGCTGTTTGGCCTGCTCACACTCTCGCCAGAAGCTCCACCTTATGTTGCCGTTCTTGCGATATCGCTACTTCCTCTGCTGGGCGATACTTGGCTCACGGCATGGAATGGGACGACCCCTGGCAAGTTTGTATTGGGAATCAGGGTGGTCAACTCGCGTGGCTTCGCTCCGGGTTGGCGATCCTCGATTGTGAGGACTCTGGTCATGATGTGGCCGGTCATCTTGGCTTACTGGCCGGGGCTGGTAGGCCAAGTTGCGGTGGCCATCACGCCAGCATGGATGATCCTGTTGATCATCACGATTGCTCGAGATCCCGAGTCCCAAGGGTTGCATGACCGCGCAGCGGGTACTCGAGTTGTTTTGGGCCGCCATGCCGAGCGAGCCGCCTGAGGCTAGGGGGCTTTTGCAAGCTCTTGAAGTTCAGTCAAGCTTCCCCCGGGAGACCCGACAACGATGCGGACCCCGCACGCCTCGACCTGGGCTGCAACCTCTAGAGCCTGCTCGTGTAGGCGAGTGTTCGTGACTGTGATGACTGCAAGGTCGGGCGACTCTCGGTCACAAAAATCCAACAACTCAGCTGTCGGCAGGTTTGCCCCGAGCAGGTGGACGTGCCAGTTATCTTCCCGGAGGGCTGCGGCAGCCATCGATGCAGGCAGAGCATGCAACTCGCCCTCTACAGCGGCAATCACGGCGGTTCCCCGTCGGCGCCCGCGGGGGTTTGGGTAATGCTCTGCAAGTATCCGCTCAACGATTCCCGAAGCGCGATGCTCCTGCCAGATGGTGAGCTGTCCATCGCTCCAAGCCAAACCGATAAAGCTCAGCGCCGGAACCATCACCTCTTCGATGATGACCGTAAGTGCAACCCCATCCTGAGTGAGCCCCGTAATTGCCTTGCTCGCTAGTCCTTCCTCTCCGGCGATAAGAAACTCGGTAAAGCTCTGACTGATGTTGCCGAAGCCACTGCGTGGTTTGCGCACTGTGGGAGCGGCTGGCTTCAGTCTTTGCTGAGCGAACGCATCTAGCTCGGCGGGATCAATGGCGTACTTGTTGCAGATAAGTTGCGCGGGCAAGTGGCCAGAACGCACCCACTTATAGGCAGTCTGGTAGTGAACGCCGAGTTTCTCGGCTGCTGACTGAAGGTCAATCAACTCAGAAACCATTGTCTGAGCTTATCCCAAGGCGTCTCAGGCTTGCCGTCGCTATCTAACGGGGCATACCTCCCCGTTCCCTATGTGGCCTCAGGCGCGCGAGGCTAGTCAGGTGAACGAGCAGCACAACAGCCAGCAAAGACCAGTTCCTAAAGAGGATCGTCGGTTGGCAACTATCCGAGGCCTGCTGTCAAAGGCCGAGGCCACAGAGTTTCCCGAAGAGGCAGAACTGTTCTTTGCCAAGGCCTCTGAGCTCATCGGCCGCTGGGCGATCGATTCAGCCATGTTGTGGGAAGGGGCAGACCGCAGTGGCCGTGAGCATCCTGATGAGTTGCAGCTGGTGGTGTTTAGCCCGTACCTCACCCAAAAAGCAGTTCTCATTGCTGCTGTTGCATCCGCTCATAGTTGCCGCACGGTTCGTCTCGTTGCTGCTGATCAAAAAGGTTCAGAGGTGGTTTCTGTGGTGGGGTTTCCGAGCGACCTGCGCTGGGTAGACACGCTCGTAACATCTCTGCTGGTACAGCTCACCTCGGCGATGTTGTCGCTCTGCCCAAAGGGTGTGAGCCCCTCAGCCACCGCCTCTTGGCGTCGCAGCTTCATCATCGGATATGCAGAGGAAGTGGGCGCTCGGCTCGAACAAGATCGAGCGGCTGCAGCCTCGGCAAAATCGGCAGAAGCGACTCAGTCATCGTCTGGCGCAACAGCTCCTTCGCCGGGGAGCGAGGCTCCGTCAGTGGCGGTGGTGTTGGCCTCGCGTGCAGAAGAGGTGCAACAGGATTTCCGGCGTCGGCACCCGCGGGTTCGCTCATCTTGGGCGTCAAGCGGTAGGTCGGCCACTGGGCGCCAAGCAGGTCAGCGGGCTGGCAAGGAAGCTTCGCTCACTCGGGGCGGTATTGGATCACGCCGAGGCATCGGAGCGGGATGACCTTTAGCAACCAGGCTGCCGACCCGTATCGAGAATCGGTTTACTCGTTAGAGAACCTTGCGTTACCCGATAACGGTCGACGCTTTGGCCGGTTTGCAGAGCTACAGCTCTATGTGGATGCAGTGTTGACAAGCCCCTGGTGGGATCAGCAGTTTCCGCAAGCCCCAATCGAGGTCGAGCTATTTCGGCGTTCTCGGTCGGCCACATTTTCTGCTGCCGCAGTTGATGGATCTGGAAACGAAGCTGCGATCTGGATTCGCGATGGCTCCTGGGATGCCGTCACGGTGGTACACGAACTTGCTCACCTAGCGAGTGCTCAAAGAGCACATACTCCCGATCCCACTGGTCCTCATGGGCAAGAGTTCGCAACAGCTCTGTTGTTGTTGTGGAGAGAGCTACTTGGCGTACATGCTTACGGGGCGCTGCGGTCTGGCTTTGATGGCCAAGGTGTTCCGTATCGGCGTGAACGCCTTTTTTGAGCGGAGCGCAGGGTGTAAACGGCCGCTTTCTCTTGTCGTCCACGGATGCTGAGGCGACCTGATGGTACCCAGGCCTCACGCTGAGATGCCGCTAAAACTGTGGTGGACGAGGCAAGAACTCCCGTGGGAACGGCCTTTGCCTCATCGCAAAGTCGAGAAGCCAAATTCACCACATCGCCAATCACGGTGTACTCAAAACGCTCAGGGGTACCGACGAAGCCGGCGATCACTTCTCCGGTGGCAACACCGATTCCTACACCGAGTAGGTCCTCGGCGAGCGCAAGTGCTTTCGGCAAGCTGACTGCAACTCGCAACGCTCGATCGGCGTGATCCTCCTGATCCTGAGGGGCACCAAACAAGCAAAGCGCTGCATCGCCTTCAAACTTGTTGACCCACCCGCCTGCGCGGCTGACCTCGGCAACAACCACACGGAAGAACCGATTGAGCATTGCCACAACATCCTCGGGAGGGTGCGACTCAGAGAATCTGGTGTAGCCGCGAAGGTCTACAAATAACACCGTGACATCGCGCTTGGTGCCCGTGCCGCTCACGCCTTGATCGATAGCTAAGTCAACGAGCCCTGCTTGCCCAACTTGGCGCTGAAAAAGTTCACGAAGCAGTTCCTGCTCGCGCATGCCTGCAGCTAGGTCGTTCACTCCTTCGGCTAGCCGACCCAGTTCGCCAAGGTCATCGACCGGCACGTAGACGTTCAAGTCGCCTTGTTGGATCTCTTTGAGGGCGTCACGAATCGTGTTGAGTGGGCGCGCAACTGATCGTGCTGCTAGTCCCATCACGACCACTCCGGCAATCAGAGAAACTGCAACAATCCCCGTCAGGCGGTAGCCGTCAGCCGACGCGGGGCTAATGATGGGGATCAGGCCAATCGATATCAGCGGTACTGCGCTTCCCATCAGCCAAGCCAGCATGAGTCGGGGAAGCACGTCTCGCCGATCTGCGGGCAGATCCGCATCCGCAAGTGCAAGTGCGTACACCGGCCGAAAGTGGCCTTCAAGCAGAAGGTACAAAAGGGTGCATGTGACGACTCCAGCTAGCAAGATGCCTAGTGAGATTCTTTGAACATCGTGATTGATGGTGCCAAAGAGAACTGCTGCGCCAATCCAAGAAATCAGTGCGGTGAGCGTTTCTGCCAAAGGCAGGCTAAAGAGCAGTTTGCGTTGGCGGTCAGTCGGGGTCTTACCCTCTCGCACCCAATTCATTGCCCGTCTCACAAACAAGGTATTGAGCGGCAATGCAAGTAGCACCATGGCCGCTAGGTAACAGGTGAACACCAGAAGGTTCAGGTTGTTGTCAGCAAGGCCATCCTCGGCCTGCGGGGAGAGCAGAAAGCTGAAGTAGGCAAACACCGCGAGTGCGCCAAGGCCATTTGCCAGAATCTGCAAGCGAACCACACCGCGCACCGTTGCTCGGGCACGAGCGGTGGAGACTGGCGTGGCACTACCAGTCGTATCTTCTCCTGCCATGTCAGGCAGTGTAGGCCCGAGTGGTTAGTCGCTTTCTTTTGCGACACCAATCGGGCACGACATTCCCGTGCTTCCCAGGCCGCAGTAGCCGCCTGGGTTCTTTGACAAGTACTGCTGGTGGTAGTCCTCGGCGTAGAACCAGTCGGTGCTGACCGAGTCCAGAGGCGCAATCTCGGTAGTGATCTCACCGAAACGCGCAGCAGTCAGAACGCCTTGAAACCGGTCTCGGCTGTCAAGCGCCGCAGCAAGCTGATCTTTGTTGAGAGCATAAATACCCGATCGGTACTGGGTGCCAACATCGTTTCCTTGTTGCATGCCTTGCGTTGGGTCGTGCGACTCCCAGAAGGCAGTGAGGAGTTGTTCGTAGCTGACCTCGGTGGGGTCAAAGACCACGAGTACTCCCTCGGTATGGCCCGTTCGGCCGGAGCAGACCTCTTGGTAGGTGGGGTTTGCGGTAAAGCCACCGACATAGCCGACTGCTGTGGTGATGACCCCTGGTATCTGCCAAAAAACTCGCTCAACACCCCAGAAGCAGCCCTCAGCAAAGACCGCTACTTGAGACCCGTCAGGGAAGGGCGCGTTGATTGAACTGCCCAGCACGTGGTGGGGTTGGGTCACAACGATGGATTCAGTTCGTCCCGGAAGGGCTTCTGATTGGGTGATTAGGCGAGGAGCGCGTCCAAACATCATGTTTCTAGGGTAGGTGCAAGCAGAACTGTGGGTGGGTCG
>CAFBMG010000025.1_pt1 | contig 16283 bp, 12 predicted proteins | sample 7268431 | NCBI WGS metagenome assembly CAFBMG01 (sample SAMEA6814054, study PRJEB35770) | freshwater metagenome | biome: Freshwater; feature: Freshwater reservoir; material: water | place: Czech Republic | collected 2017-05-23 | depth 30m m | reverse complement strand
GGACCTACGGTGTTGACACCAGCATCAACTAAACGTTGCACAAGATCCCGATTTGCAGGCTCCGCGAAGAACGAAAATACGGAGCCCGCAATAACCGGACCGATTCCCGCCACGGCCGAAAGGTCCTCAACGCTCGCTGCCATGATGGCCTCAAGGCTGCCAAAGGCCGCAGCAAGGGTCTGGCCACCGGAGGCTCCAAGATGCAAGATGTTGAGACCAAACAGCAGGTTTCCAAGTGGGCGAGATTTTGAGGCTTCAATCGCAGAGAGAAGGTTCTGCACAGAAAGTTGCTGATATCCAGGCAACTGCAAAAGGCGATCGGCCTGCAACGAGAAAATATCGGCCACATCGTTCATCAGAGAAAGCTCAAGAAAGCTTGCGATCTGCTGTTCGCCGAGACCATCAATATCCATTGCCCCACGAGACGCGAAGTGGCAGATGCTCGCCCAGCGCTTTTGTGGACACTCGGGATTGATGCAGAGATGCTGGGACTCCCCTTCATGACGAACGAGCGGCTGAGCGCAAGACGGGCAGTTGCTGGGGAACTTCCACTCGGGTAGGCCCTCTGGACGCAACTCAAGGACGGGGCCAACAACTTCTGGAATGACGTCTCCGGCTTTGCGCAGAATCACAGTGTCACCAGGTCGAACATCTTTGTGGCGAACTTGATCCTCGTTGTGCAGAGTGGACATTCCCACAGTTGACCCACCCACAAAGACTGGCTTCAACACAGCAAACGGTGTGGCTTTTCCGGTTCGACCAATAGAGACCTGGATGTCTAACAGTGTGGTCGTTCGCTCCTCTGGAGGCAGCTTGAACGCAATAGCCCAGCGAGGCGCTTTGGCAGTTTCGCCGAGTGCTTGCTGAGTGGCAAGGTCATCGATCTTGATGACCACGCCGTCGATCTCGTAGGGAAGTTCGTGGCGGTGCTCAACCCAATGGGCGCAAAACTTATAAACCTCATCAAGGTTATCGACCACCTTGGTCTCTGGGTTCACGGGTATTCCCATGCCACCCAACCATGCAAGTGCTGCAGAATGCGTTGGAGGTTCTTCTGCGCCAACAATCTCGCCGAGTTGGTAGCACCACCATGCCAACCCACGAGATGCAGTTACTGTCGGATCCTTCTGACGTAAAGAACCCGCGCCGGCATTGCGGGGGTTGACTGGAACAGGTCGCTGACGGTTTCCCTTCGCTGCGAGTTCCTCGTTCTCTGCAATCACGCGCTCTCGGAGCGCATGAAACGAATCGAGCGGCAGGTAGATTTCGCCACGCGCTTCAAGCACCTCGGGGGCGCTAGGCCCAAGTTGCTGCGGCACTGCTGCAATTCCCGACACATTTGCAGTGACATCTTCGCCAACACGGCCATCACCACGAGTTGCGGCCTGCACTAGGCGGCCCCGCTCGTAGCGGACCGATACTGCTAGGCCATCGATTTTGAGTTCGCAGACGTAACGAACTGCCCTAGCTGTATCTGCTGGCCCAGCGGCATCGATCTCTGCCAACCGACGGGCCGTGCGCTCTCCCCAAGCGCGGAGCTCATCAAGGTCCATTGCATTGTCCAAGCTCATCATCCGACGCCGGTGCTGCACCGGAGAGAACTGCTCCGATGGTGAACCGCCAACCCCCGACTGCGTCGGGCTTTGAGCGGTGATGAGATCGGGGTGAGCATCTTCTAGAAAGCGAAGCTCTCGCATCAGCAGGTCGTACTCTGCATCCGCAATGATCGGGGCATCTCTTTCGTAGTAGGCCTGATTGTGGGTGTGGATCTGCTCGCGCAGCCAATCCACTCGCCCCGCGGGATCTAGTTCGCTATCGGGGCCGGTGATACTCACATGCCCAACTTAGTGACCCCGCAGGACAGTTCAGAACCAAGGTCAAGCTCCAAGGGAAAGCCGGGCTCCAATGGCTTGACGGCGCACGCGATCAGACAGGTTGTCAACCAAGCTGAGCGCAAGAGTTGCCTGGGGAACACCAAAATGCCCGAGGCCATCCTCAGGGCTAATGAGCGACCTGCTGCGCAAGAGAAGCGGATCCACTCCCTCACCGCTCAGCTGGCACCACACGGCACTGAGGCGGCGCCAGAGAAGATCCTCGCGGGAACCCAACGGCTGGTTCACCGGCACCACGCCCCACGCGATTCGCCCGCCAGCTTCAAGAAACTCCGCGATTCTCTCGGACCAACCATCTAAACCGCTCTCAGCTGGTGCCGAGATGAGTGAGACTCCCGAACTTGCAATCGTGTTCCAGTCTGTTCGACCGGGCACATGAACCCCAATGAGCAGCCCTTGGGTGAGCGGCTCGCGCGGCACTTGATCGAGCGCAGTTACCACTGATCGCAGCAGTGAAAGCACCTGGGTAGGAGGCAGAGGGAACGTCGGATGCATAGCTCCGACGAGGCCTGGTTCGGACATCACTACAGCGAGTGCACCTGATGGCATCGCTACCCGGCATGCGTCCAAAATCGCTCGTGAGCGTGCAACAACGATCCTTGACGCAGAGGAAACTGCCAGTTCGGCATCCATTCCCGAGGCTCGAAATGCCAAAGCCAAGGTAACTGGTCCGAGAATCCCAACTCGGGCGCCCACAAATCGGTCGCCGAGTCGCTCGCTCTGCGGGCCGAGTTGATTGAGGAAGGCGCTGAGTGGACGAAAGGCTGGCGCATCAAGCTGGGATGCGAGGTCGCATCCAGTGATTCCGTCTGATCCCTGCGATTGAGTCAGTACCCCTGGGGCAACAATTTCGATTCCCTCGAGGCCTGCGATTGCTTGGCTCAGCAACGACCACTCGCCCGCAGCAGAAGTGGGGGCAGTGGGAAAGGTCGGTTGCGCTGTGATGGCAAGCTCAACCGCTGCAGCGCAGAGATCTTGGGTTGACTGTGTCTCAGTTTCTGAGTCGTCATTTACATCTGCGTTAGTCTCAAACGGCAACGCACCTACCGAGGTTGCAAGCCCAAAAGGAAGATCTACTTGCTCACTCATGCGACGTTGTTAGCGGTCAGTGCGAACTTCGCGCAAGTCTGTAGCTGTGAATACCTCTAGAACCACCTGGGCCACTCGTGTGTTGTGGCTGACCCTCCCCCTGACCCTCGGCGATTGCCTGGCCTCTGCGATCTCTGGTCAGCCCAGCCTTGCGGTGTGGGTAAGTAGCGTCACCCTATGGTTCTTGTGGGGGGCAGGCCTGCTCAGTAGCTTGATTCAGACACCACTCTCGCTCACTGCGTTGCGTATCTGTGCGCCGCTTCCGATTTTGTTGGGCGTGGCTGCGGCGGCGGTCTCTGCACCCGAGGCTCCATCTGTCTTGGGATGCATCGGTCTAGCAACTGCTGCGATTCTGCTTGTTTTGGTTTTCACCGCTGAACTCGGAGACGGCTTCGTCAACGGATCCTCATATGGCGAGGAGCGCAGAATGGCATTGCGGCCTTCAGCAGCTGTTTTGCTTGGAGCCGTAGAACTGGTCTGGCTGCTCACCGTTGTCCCATTGCTCGCTGCGCTCTGGATGCTTGCAACTGCAAACTGGGTTGCCGCTGGAGTACTCGCCGCAGTGGGTGCGGTCAGTTTTTGGTGGGGGTTTAGAACCCTGTATCGGCTGAGTCAGCGCTGGGTTGTGTTCGTGCCAGCGGGGATGACTTTGGTGGACCCAAGCGTGATCGCCGAACCCACCCTTTTTCGCCGAGACACCATTGTGCGACTTGGACCAGCCCTCGCGGAGAGCCCCGGAGTCAGTGAAGGCAGTGAAGGCAGTGATGGCAGCGACAAACGCGATGGCAGCGCAATAGATCTCAGTTCCGGAGCAGCGGGCCTTATCCTGCAGATTGATCTCAGTTCGCCAGCACTATTGCTGCCTATTGCTGGTCGGTCAGGAATCTCCGAACCCATCGAGGTGAGCTCTGTACTCCTTGCGCCGAGTAGACCCGGAGCATTGTTAGCCGAGGCAGAACGTCGCAGGATCACCGTTCAGCGCAGCTGACCCAGAAACACCGTTCACCGCAGCGGACCAGGCATGTTTGGGGGCAGGCGTTATCGAACTAGACCGCCGCCCACTACTACTTGTTCTGTTCCGGTTGTGGTTTCACGCTGGGCATACATCACCACGCTTTGAGCCGTGGCAATTCGGCGATGCGGTTCGTGCCACTGAACTCGCACCGTCGCTTGGTCCTGTTCGCCGAACTGCAGGGAAACAGTCGCTGGTAGCGCGGCACCGTGTGCTGAGCATTGAAGGTTCATCACACCCTCGCATTCCTCTGCGGCCCAGACCAGATTCTCTAATTCGAGCTCATCGCAGAGCAGTTCTTCTGGTCCGCCAACGGTGACTGTTGCCGTGGGAAGGTCTACGTCCACTACGTAACGCGGCGCTGCACCGCCGGCAAGGTGTAGGCCTCGTCGCTGCCCGAGCGTTACCACCTCTACTGCAGAGACTGTTCCAACGGTGGTGCCGTTCTCATCTTGGATCCGACCGGGGTGAAGCTCAATGCGCTGCTCCAAAAAGGCCTCTCGACCTGCGGCACGAGTGATAAAGCACACGTCTTGGCTATCTGGCTTTGCGGCGGTTCGCAGCTGCAATGCGGCAGCGCGTTCACGCACTTGATCCTTTGTGAGTGCCCCAATGGGCAACAACACGCGGTCAAGTTCATGTGCTGTCAAGGTGTACAGCACATACGACTGGTCCTTGGCCGAGTCGGCACCTCGAGCAATGCGCCGGCTGCCGTCAAGCAGAGTCACCACGCGAGCGTGATGCCCCGTCGCAACTGCGTCGTAGCCAAGTAACTCGGCACGGCGTAACAGAACATCAAACTTCAGGTGACGATTGCATTCCACGCAGGGGTTGGGCGTGCGGCCAGCAGCATGATCTGCCACGTAGGGCCCCACCACATGCTCTTCAAACTCTTCGCCAAAGTTGAACACATGATGATCGAGATTGAGCTGCGCAGCTGCTCGGCGAGCGTCCTCCACCTCTGATACGGAGCAGCAACCAGTATCTGATTCTCCACCCCACAGCTTCATCGTGACGGCCACAACCTCATGACCATCCTCTCCTAGAAGCGCCGCCGCAACCGAAGAGTCGACTCCACCAGAGAGAGCTGCAAGAACTCTCATCGGCCGAACTCGCGGACACGCTTGACTGCTGCGGGAACTGCACGCAGAGCCACATCAACATCGCCTTGAGTTGAGTCCCACCCCAACCAGAATCGCACTGCTCCCTGAGCGGATTCCTCGGCTACACCGAGTGCGGTGAGCACATGTGAAGCTTCCCGCGCCCCGGAGGCACAAGAGGACCCTGCAGAAGCCAACACACCTTCGGCTTCGAGTAGCAACAGCAGCGACTCAGAGTCAACGCCGTCGATGCAGACATGACAAGAACCTGGCAGTGTCTCGCTGCGATCCACAGTTTCGGTGAGTCCATCTACGGATTCGACGAGCCCCCTCATCAACTGCTCTCTGAGCTCAGCAACTCGGTGGTTGGTGAGGTCTCGCTGCTCATCTACGGCATCGAGAGCAGCAGCGAAGCCAACTATGCCTGCCACGTTGAGCGTGCCTGATCTGCGATCTCGCTCTTGGCCGCCACCCAGAATCATGGGACGTATCTGCGTTGACTCCCGAACCACGAGCGCCCCAATTCCCTTTGGGCCCCCTAGTTTATGAGCCGACAGAGAGATCATGTCTGCCGCAGCGGCAGCGATGCGAAGGTCCAGCCACGCTGCCGCTTGAACGGCGTCAGTGTGCAAGGGGATTCGGCCTGTGCCCGCAGGGTTGGCTCTGCTCGCTTCGGATCTGCTCGCTTTGGCTCTGCTCGCTTCGGATCTGCCCGATTGGGCAATGCATGCCGCAACCGCACTGAGATCGTTGATGCTGCCGACCTCGTTGTTGGCCAGCATCACCGAGACCACTCCGACCTCTAAACCCGATGTGGTGACGCTGTTGAGCACAGCTTCAAGATCCTCGTGATCTATCCGCCCATCTCGGTCTACCCCCACGATGGATCCGCCGAGAGCACGAACCACGTCAAGCACAGCGTGGTGCTCTACTGCCGAACAGATCGGCAGCGAAGTTCGCGCAGGAAGCCCACCGGTAATTGCGTGATTGTCTGATTCGGTTCCACCAGAAGTGAAGATCACCTCTGAGGGACGACACCCCACAACGCCGGCGATTCGCTCACGAGCCTCATCCACAGCGCGGACTGCATCACGTGCAAGGCGGTGCGACCCAGAGGGGTTTCCGTAACGCGACGAACCAAAGGGTTCCATCGCTGCTGCAACCTCGGGGCGCAGGCTTGTAGTAGCAGCGTGATCAAGATCGACAAGATCATTGAGCGGGGAATCTGGTCGGATCAGTTCATGCTGAGTTGGTGCTGTTCGCGTCAAGGCAACCTCTGCGACTGCAGTCTGATTTGGTTTCCCGGGGGAGCGGATCACGAACCTACGCTACGGCTTGGTTCAGACCTGAGGAAGTTCGCGGAAAGGAACTTGTTTATCGCTGCGAATTTCTCCGGGCAGGCCGAGCACTCGTTCACCAATAATATTTCGCTGTATCTGATCGGTTCCACCGCCGATTCTTGGCGCCCATTGCCCCATGAACAGGTCTTGAAACTTGCCTCCAAAGGGCGCATCCGCACCATTGAGCATGCCTGACGCACCTTCGAGCGCCAACAGAAGATCTCCGCCGACCTCATAGAGCCCCGACACTACGAGCTTCAGCACCGAGCTTTCTGGTCCGGGCAACTCTCCGCGCTCGGCGGCAGTGCGAACCCGGTATCCCAAGAACCTCAGCATCTCAAAGCGCGTGTAGAGATCAGCTAGTCGCTGCCGCGTCACTGGATCGGAAGTGTCGGCAACTGTTCGAGCCAGAGTCAGAACTTGATCGAAGCTATACATGCCACCGCCGCCAATCGAGGCCCGCTCGTGCGCAAGCATCGTCATGGCTACTCCCCAACCGCTGCCCACTGGTCCAAGGGTGTTGGCTACTGGAACTCGTACATCATCTAAGAACACTTCGTTGAAGTGAATGGCCCCATCGATCTGGCGAAGCGGGCGAATCTCGATTCCTGGCGAGTGCATCTCTACCAAGATGCATGTGATCCCGCGATGCTTCGGCACATCTGCATCTGTGCGAGCCAACAAGACGCCGTAGTCGGAATAGTGCGCGGCCGACGTCCAGACCTTCTGCCCGTTCACCACCCATTCATCACCATCCAACACTGCTTTTGTTGCAAGACCAGCAAGGTCTGAGCCGGCTCCCGGCTCAGAAAAGAGCTGACACCAAATGTGCTCGGCGGTCAGAATCGGAGCAAGAAACTGGTCCTGCTGAGCTTTGGTTCCCCACTCGATAATGGTAGGTCCAGCCATGCCGACCCCCACGGAAAACATGTTTCCGGACACATCAAACTTTTGTTCCTCTGCGGCAAAGACTCCTGCGAGTAGCGGCGACAGGCCACGGCCGCCATGTTCCACGGGCCAGTGGGGGGCTGCCCATCCAGCTGCGGATTTATGTTGCTGCCAGACTCGCGCCTCATCTAGCAAGGCGAGATCTTGCTCTTCGGTGTGAGCGCGGTGGGTGCGCAAATCGCTCAGCGACTCAACATCTAGGGGCTTTGCATTTGCCTCAAGCCAAGCTCGCGCCTCGACTCGAAGACTGCGCTCTTGTGGTGAGTCCTCAAAATCCATACGTACCTGAGTGTGGCCGCCGACTGAAAAAACTGCAACCTGTTCTACTTCAGGTAGCCGGCCGAATCACCCGGATGAGTACCAACCCGCTTTGAGTTGAAAGACTGAGTCCTATGGAACAAGTACCGAGCACTCCTGGGTTCGACGCAGGCACTTACGGACAAAGCTTTGCTGATGTGTACGACACTTGGTACCCAACCGAGCGATCGACCCATAACGCTGTGACGCGCCTGAACTCGCTGTCGCTGCAAGCGTTACAGAACTCGCCCACAGCAGGCACCGGAACTGCTTCCGAACCTAGAGCCGCACGTGGAGCCGCACGTGGAGCGCGGCTGTTGGAGTTGGGTATCGGCACTGGCCGCCTAGCCCTCCCACTAGCCGAGGCAGGCTTCGAGGTACACGGCATGGACTCCTCGGGCGCCATGCTCGAACAACTGCGACTAAAGCCCAGAGCTGCAGAGATCACCTTGACACTCGGAGATGTCGCGGACCGCGCAGCCTGGCCCAAAGGCCCTTTTGATCTCGTGCTGGCAGCATTCAATTTGTTGTTCAACCTGTCAGAAGAAGGGGCACAAGCATCGTTGTTTCTCAGCGCTGCGCAGGCGCTTGCCCCGAATGGACTGCTTGTTGTCGAGGCTTTTATTCCCGCGCCGTTAGAAGTCAACGAGCGCAGGCTCTCGGTAAAAGAGGTCACCGCAGAATCAGTGGTTCTGATTGCAACCGCTGCAACTGCATCTACAGGCGAAGTCACTGGCCAGCACATCGAACTTCGCGACGGGCAGCCAGTTCGATTACGGCCGTGGAGGATTCGAGTCGCTACGCCCACACAGCTCGACGAACTAGCTGCTGCAGCTGGGCTTGAGCTCCAAGAACGTCACTCAGACTGGAGCGGCACAGCGTTCGATCCACAGGGAACGGCCCATGTGAGCGTGTACCGCTTAACACCTAGCCAAGCTTGATCGGCTGAATCTTTGCGCACTGAGTCGCAACTGCCACGAGTCGGCGGTCTTGGTCGTAGAGCTCCGCTGTTCCAGATGCGTAGCCCGAACCCGCCACCTGAGACTTCGTGTGCTGCAACAACCACTCGCCGCGCACCTCATTTACGATCTGCAAACCCAGCTGCAGACTGATCACTAGAAACGGCGGCACCGATCCACCTGCTCCGGCGTGCACAGCAGGGCCGAGAATGTCTCCAGGTAATGCGAGAGCGGCCGGATGCCAACTGCCATCCGAGCGAAGGGGTGGAACCTTGAAGCGAAACCACGAGGCACTTTCTGGTTTACCAGCAGGGAACTCTTCGTTCCATCTGATGTGGCTGTTGCAAAATCTGAACTCAGTTTGCTCGTGATAGGCAATGTTATTGAATGGCGAATCATCAGGCCGAGGTGGTGGCTGGGGGCAGTCATCAGGATCGGGCACATCGGGTGCTTCGGCACCAACAAACTCAAACGGGCTGTCCGTGCTCAAGCCAAAGACGCACATGACCATGAGGTCACTTCGTTCCGCGGCACTCGGGTCAGGAGACTGCGGGTCGAGCGCCCAAAGCCGAACAAGAACCTGCGCTGCAGTTTTTCCCTGTCTCAGAATCTCGGCGCTCGCAGCAACCGGTCCAACCGGAATTGCTTGGCAAAACATCGCCTCGGAGGAGACCAAGTGCAGGTCTTCACGTTCAAGCGCCATCTCGGCCACTCTCAACGCAGTTGCCATGGTGGCACCGCCGAAGGCATAGAAGATCCGCCATGCCTCGGGGATCAGGGCACTAAAGCGGCCAGCAATGCCACTGACCGCCGTTGGCTCGGTGTCGCGAAGAATGTCTCCGGGTTGAACGCTCACAGTGTGACCTCGGGGGGGGGAAGAGATGGGCGAAGAGATGGGGAGAGAGCAAGAGAGACTTTGCTTGACTGCACCCTCAAGTGATGGAGATTCCTACAGTGCCAGCTTCGGCAGTCGAACGCGAAGTTGGCCAGCAATCTCTTCATTGGCATAAGCGGCCCACGCAACAGGCGTTGAGGTATCGATTGGGTAACGAAGCGGTCCAGGTGGCAGCGCCTCGACAATGACACCAGCCGCCCGAGCCACAACGAAAGCTGCAAGATCATAGGGGTGGGTATGAAACCCTTCCGGGTGAAGAAGCGGTCGGGGATCCACCACCGCAGATGCACTACCGGTTGCTACTGCCATCAACTGACCACCGCTACAGGGGTACATGTCGTCGTAGACCTCTAGTCCCTGCAAGAACTCGTCCGCCCAGGCGCCTATTGCCCCGTGACCTCCGGGAAGCAACCGCACAACAGTCACAAAGCTGCGCTGCAAGTCTGCATCGGCTTTGGGGTGAAGGTCGCGTTGCACAGAGGATCGCTCAGCTGTCAGCAGGTCCTCTTGCACACTCAAATAACCGCTGTTGTCGGCACAGGCAACCATCGCCACCCCTGCACGTGCAGTCGGGATCTCTACTGCAGCACCCACCTCAAGATCCTCAAGCACCTCTGCAGATCGTCCAGCACCGAGCAGAACCCAAGCGCTGTGCAACCCGGCCAAGTAGCCGCGAGTGCCATCAACTGGGTCTGCTAGGTACGTCCACACGGATGTAGCCCCAGGCGGGAGTTCTCCAATCTGCACAGGCTCGTCGAAGCCCTCGATCACCAGAGTTCCGGGCCAGCGCTTCGCGCAGCGACGATTGAGCGCAGCAATCAGCACCTCCTCAGCTCGAGCATCAACGCCGTACACGTCATCGCCGCCCTCGGTGCGTACTACCCGGCGGTCGGTATCGACCTGGGTGCCGTGCACTGCGGTGCTTCGCAGAAGTTCTCGCACTTCTCGGCCTACCTCGGCGAGCTGCCGGGCAAGGGCCTGAGTGCTGGTGGAATCCTGCATCTCCTTATTCTGCACCTTCTCGGCAGGTTCGGGCTGAGCGGGTGCCCGCCAAAAAAGCAAGACAAAGGTTCAGTACTGTTCGCAGATGCCCAGTATCACTGTCAACGTGGTTCTTGATGCGTCGCCTGAAGAAGTATGGGCAGACATCGAGAACATCTCAACGCATCCTGAGTGGATGGAAGATGCGGTATCGATTGCTTTCACAAGCGATCAGCAATCCGGTACTGGAACCGAGTTTGATTGCGCAACTGCGATCGGACCATTCAGGCTGACCGACCATATGGAGATTACGAGTTGGGTGCCGGCCGCAGAGATGGGAGTGCGCCATGTGGGACTCATCACTGGAACAGGCGTGTTTTACCTGAGGCCAATCGGCCCAGCCGAATCGGCCACGCAAACCTCGTTTGAATGGACGGAGCGACTGATCTTTCCTTGGTGGCTTGGCGGTCCACTCGGGGCAACCGCGGCCAAGCCAGTGTTGCGCCATGTGTGGCGGACCAACCTGAAGAACCTTCAGCAGCGCTACCTCTGAGCTACGACCCCCCTGCCCCGTGGGGTGGTCTGACTCGGGAGAAAACATCTCAACGCTGGTGCGTCTAGAAGAGCGGGTGAGTTGTGAAATGGCTTGCCGCTAACAGTGCGAACGCCCCAAGTGTGAACGCAAACCCAACCACCACAGTTGATCGAAGCGCTGCACCTTGCTGAGGCCAACTCACGGGATGCAAAACTGCGCCCGCAGCGGCCCCCGCCAAAAGCCCGCCCACATGGCCGCCAATCGAGATTCCCGGGATGGCAAAGGTCAACACCAAGTTGATCAGGACGAGTCCCCCGATGCCTGACTTCCAAGGGTTCTGATGCGCACGCAACTGCAACACGATCAGACCACCCATGAGACCAAAGACTGCACCCGAGGCGCCCACCGTTGGCGAGACCGGCGACAAAATCAGTACTCCGAGCGAACCGCCGATCAGCGCCGTGACGTACATGATTGCAAAACGCATTTTACCGAGGACTGGTTCCATCTCTTGAGACAAAAACCACAGAAGCAACATGTTCATCCCAAGATGCAAGACACCAGCGTGCAGGAACGCGCTGGTGAAAACTCGCCACCACTCACCAATCGCAACGAGCGGCCCAAACAATGCGCCGTAGTTGTACACCGGCCCTGATGCGCCGTTCGGGTCGCCGCTGAGTATCGCCATGAGGGCAAAGACGCCAACGTTGATCCCGATGATGACCTTGCCGACCACTACTTCGTTATGCCCGCGAAACAGCGTTCGGCTGTTGATCACTTTCTGCGGTCGTGCCGAGGTGCAATCGGGGCATTGAAAGCCCACAGAGGCCTGCACCATGCACTTCGTGCAGATCGGTCGCTCACATCGCTGACAACTCACAGCAGCTGCCTGTTGCGGATGCCGATAGCAAGCAGTCGTTACTTCCACTGGGCTACTTCCACTGGGCTAGTTCCACGGCTCTCACCGTACATCGCTTGGGGCCAAAATGATCACCGACAACGGTGGCAGCGTGAGCAGCAATGAGCCCGGCTGGTTCTGCCAAGGGGTGCTGGAGTCGACGAACAAAAGCCCATCTTCGTTCTCGCCCACGGGTGTTGCAGTTCCGCCATATTCCTGCGCATCAGTGTCAAGAATCACCTGCCAAGGCTTGTTATCTGCAACCCCGAGCCGGTACCCATGTCGAGGTACTGGAGTCAGATTTGCAACTACTGCCACTGAGCCTTGATGTGGCTCCCGGTTGAGATCACCGTGGTCGGTTTGTACCTGATACCACTCTGGGATTGACCGCCAGAACGAGAAGATCGAATGCTCATGATCCTCTGCATCAAGCCAGCCAATATGGCGATCAAGATCATCATCTCCGGCCCAGAGCGCCGGGTACTGCGCCTGCAGGGAGTTGAGATCGGCCACCAGTCTTCGAACTCCTTCGTGGCCTTCGCGCTGCAACAAGAACCAATCGATCTCGCCCTCGTGTGACCACTCCCGCTCTTGGGCAAACTCGCACCCCATAAAGAGCAATTGTCGGCCGGGGTGGCACCACTGCCAAGCCAACAAGCTGCGCACGTGGGCGAGTTTCTCTTCATGGCGGCCCGGCATTTTGTTGAGCAAGGAGCCTTTTCCGTGGACGACTTCGTCGTGGCTCAGCGGAAGAATCCACCGCTCGTCTTTGGCGTACACCATCGGGAAGGTCAGTTCGTGATGGTGAAAAGCTCGATGGATTGGGTCTTGAGCAAAGTACGTCAACGTGTCGTGCATCCAGCCAAGATTCCACTTGCGTGAAAACCCCAAGCCTCCCCACTCGGTTGGCCGCGTCACACCAGGCCAAGAGGTCGACTCCTCGGCGATAACCAAGGCCCCCGGTTGTTCTTGGCCCACAACCTCATTGAGTTCTTGCACGAAAGCCATAGCCTCTAGGTCTTCTCTGCCGCCTTGGGCATTGGCAACCCACTCCCCCGGCTGTCGCGAGTAATCCAAGTACAACATCGAGGCCACGGCATCTACTCGCAGGCCATCCACGCGAAACTCTTCGAGCCAGTACAGGGCGTTGGCAACAAGAAAATTGCGTACCTCATTGCGGCCGTGATTGAACACCAGCGTGCCCCAGTCGGGGTGTTCACCCCGACGAGGATCCGCATGTTCGTATAACGACGTGCCATCAAATTGGGCAAGCGCAAACCGGTCCTTCGGGAAGTGCGCTGGCACCCAATCCAAGATCACGCCAAGTCCGCGGTCGTGACACACATCGATCAAGTATCGAAGGTCATCAGGTGACCCCAACCGGGCATCGGGTGCGTAATAGCCCGAGACTTGATACCCCCATGAGCCTCCGAAGGGATGACTAGCAACGGGCATGAACTCGATATGGGTAAAGCCGAGCGAACTCGCCCAGTCGGCTAGCGGTTCGGCAAGTTCGCGGGCGCTATGAGCTCGCCCATCAGGGTGGCGACGCCACGACCCAAGATGCACCTCATACACCGAGAGCCGACCGCTGTTTCGCTCGGATCGCGCTAAGCGCCAGTCAGTGCCAACGGGCGAATCCCATACATAGTCCGTAGCAAACAAGACCGAGGCAGTAGCTGGGGGAACCTCCGCTGCAACCGCGACTGGGTCTGCGCGCTCGGTACGTTGGCCGTCTGCTCCACGAATCAAAAACTTATATCGATCCCCCGCTTGGGCGCGAGGCTCAACCCCCCACCAGATACCCGAGTTTCCTTGGGCTGCCAATACGGTTGCGCCGCTTGGTTCACTAGACCACGCCGCCCAGTCCCCTTGCACAGATACCTGCTGCGCATTTGGTGCCCATACAGCAAAGCTGGCCCCGCCCTCATGATGTAGATGGCCACCAAGCAAGTCCCACAATCGGCGATGTGTACCTTCGCCGAAGAGGAACAGGTCAAGCTCACCGGGCGGCTGGGCTGCTCGGCCATGAGCCTGCATCACTCAGCCTTCCGGCTCTGTTGCCGGCAGTTGGTCCTCGCCGTTGAGTAACCGCTCCACAGCTTGAACCGGAAGATCAACAAGTTCTGGGCGGTGAGCTAGTTCGTAAGCAACTTCGTACACGGCTTTGTCGAGCTCAAAGACGCTCAACAAGGCGTCTCTGCTCGGCCGAGACTGTGGAAGCAATCGGTGCGCGGCATCAACATCGGCGTAACCGGCTAAAAACGTATTGACGTTACGCACTGTCCACGCATCAGCGAGTACGCGCAGTTCATGATCAGCCTCACCGTGTGTTCGCAACGCCATGGCCGCTGCGTACTGAAACGAGCGTGTCATGCCAGCAACATCTCGCAGTGGCGAGGAGGGATGTCGACGCTCTTCAACGGGTCGGGCAGGTTCACCTTCGAAGTCGAGAACCATCCAACTGCGTTGCAAACGAAGCACCTGAGCAAGATGCAGATCCCCGTGGATTCGGATGGCTGTGCCTAGGTCCGAAGCGCTGCGCAAACGGTCGTAGATCTTCTCAATTCGACCGGTGTCTAACTTGCCCGAGGCAACACGATGAAGCTGCGCTGCCATGTCAGTAGCCCAGGCCGCACCATCAGCGGGTTCCGCACCAAAAGCTTCGGCAAGGGCAACATGCAGGTGAGCGACATTCTGGCCGAGCAGCCGAGCATCGTCAGCGAAGTCGAGCTTGCAATCACGCGGCGGTCGCCGACGGTTGAACAGTTCACGCAGTGAGTCAGTGGCGAGTTCAAACCCCTCGCCACGACTGCGCTCATAGCGACGGACTACAGCAAGGTCAGTCTGGTTACGGCGCCAAATGGCTACAGGAACTGGAACAGCTCCGAAGCCGACTTTGCCAAGGGCCTCGGTAACTTCGACATCAGGATTTGCGCCGGGTTGCACCCGTCGAAAGACCTTCATGATGTATCGCTCGTCTAACACAATCGAGGTATTTGACTGCTCCCCACCCTGCACGCGGGCCGAGTGCGGATGAAGATCGGGGGCCACGATGTGCGCAAATCGCAGCGCCAGTTCATCATCGGCCAAGGCGTCGAACAAGTGGGTCGGGCCTCGGGGGGAGCTGATCTCGCCGAGCAGGGCCGATTCGGCCACATGGTCTGGCCTCTCAGCCGTTGCGCCAATTGGTACCTGATACCAGCTAGGCGTTCCTGCACCATTGTTTCCCCGTACCTCAACGAGTAGCCACATCAAGGTTGGCCACCCGTCTGCCAAGGTGTCCACCTTGCGCAACTCCACACGCGGCTCGTCAACAGCGCTGTACCAACGCTGACCGGCAAGAAAGGCCGGAAGCAATGCAGTGAGTTCTTGAGAAAACGTTTCAGCGTCGATAGCGAGTTCTACCCCGTCGGCTCAGTGAGTTCGAACCATAAGTACTCATATGGTGGCAGAGTGACGAAGTACGGCAGGTCACCAATGGCAGGAAATGCAACCTGACCGAGCAGTTCCACAGGAACTCGGCCCGCTAGATGAGACAAATACAACTCTGCGGGCTGAGCAGCCCCAGAAAAATTGTTCACGCATAAGACTGGGTTTGCGTGCTCGTCGTCAGCAGACGGAGTTCGCAAATAGGCAAACACTGCTGGAGTAGACACCTCGAGCACCTCAAACCCACCAAGGCCGAAGAGCGGGTGCTGCCGACGTACATGCAACATGCGCCGGAACCAGTTCAAAAACGACCCGCTGTTGCGTCGCTCGGCCTCGACGTTTACTGATTGGAAGCCATAGACCGGATCCATCAGCGGCGGAAGATACAACTGCGCAAAGTCGGCGGTAGAGAATCCGCCGTTCCGATCGGGACTCCACTGCATGGGGGTTCGAACTCCATCTCGGTCACCGAGGTAGATGTTGTCGCCCATGCCGATCTCATCGCCGTAATACAAGATCGGAGTACCAGGCAGGCTCAGCAACAATGCGTGAAGTAGTTCTGCCTGCCGGCGATCATTCTCGACCAGCGGAAACAGTCGGCGACTGATGCCCACATTGCGGCGCATACGCGGGTCTTTTGCATACTCCGCCCACATGTAATCGCGCTCTTCGTCAGTCACCATCTCTAGGGTGAGTTCATCGTGATTCCGTAAAAAGATGCCCCACTGACACCCGTCAGGGATTTCTGGGGTGCGCTCAAGAATTTCGGTTATCGGCGTGCGCTCTTCACGGCGCAGCGACATAAACATGCGAGGCATGAGCGGAAAGTGGAAGCACATGTGGCATTCGTCGCCATCACCGAAGTACTCAACTACGTCTTCGGGCCACTGATTGGCCTCTGCTAG
>CAFBMG010000024.1_pt1 | contig 16686 bp, 14 predicted proteins | sample 7268431 | NCBI WGS metagenome assembly CAFBMG01 (sample SAMEA6814054, study PRJEB35770) | freshwater metagenome | biome: Freshwater; feature: Freshwater reservoir; material: water | place: Czech Republic | collected 2017-05-23 | depth 30m m | reverse complement strand
GCGCTGCTGCACCTGCAATTTATTCGGCGAAGGCCTCAACTGGTGGGCACGAGCACACAAGGTTTCGGTCTCCGAACCCGCCGTCGATACGGCTCACCGGTGGCCAGTACTTCGACTCTGTTTGGTGCTTGCTTGGCCAACCGGCAAGTGATCGGGGGTAAGCGTGCTCCCACAGATCGCCTCCGACTTCTTGTGCTGTGTGTGGGGCATGAACGAGGGGGTTGTCCTCAAGGGTCCACTCGCCCGAAGCAACGCGCTCAATCTCTGATCGGATCGAGATCATGGCATCGCAGAAACGGTCGAGTTCTGCCAAGCCCTCTGATTCTGTTGGCTCAACCATGAGCGTGCCCGGAACAGGGAATGACATCGTGGGCGCATGGAACCCGTAGTCCATGAGTCGCTTGGCTACGTCTTCGTTGGTAATTCCAACGGCCTTCTCTAACGGGCGAAGGTCAATGATGCATTCATGCGCTACGAGTCCGCCCCTACCTGTGTAGAGAATCGGATAGTGCTCACTCAGCCGTTCAGCTATGTAATTGGCAGACAGAATGGCAATCTCGGAGGCCTTGCGCAGGCGATCACCCATCATGGTGATGTACATCCAAGAAATGGGAAGAATGCTGGCCGACCCAAAGGGTGCTGCAGACACTGCACCTGGCCCAGTTCCAGGTCCGGCGTCAGATCGCTGCTGGTGATTCGGCAGGAACGGCGCCAAGTGAGCACCGACTGCAACCGGGCCAACGCCCGGGCCGCCACCGCCGTGCGGAATGCAAAAGGTCTTATGCAAGTTGAGGTGACTCACATCAGCGCCAAATTCGCCCGGTTTTGCAACGCCGACCAGGGCGTTCAGGTTTGCACCGTCTACATACACCTGCCCGCCGTGATCGTGAATGATCTTGCAGAGTTCACCGATGCTCTCTTCGAACACGCCATGAGTAGACGGGTAGGTCACCATGATTGCCGCTAACTGAGCGGAGTGCTCCTCTGCTTTGGAGCGAAGGTCATCTAGGTTGACGTTGCCGTTCTCATCTGTGGCCACCACGACAACGCGCATTCCTGCCATCACTGCGCTTGCAGCATTTGTGCCGTGGGCCGAAGCCGGAATCAAGCACAAGTCGCGCTCGGGGTTGTTGCGTGAGCGGTGATACCCGCGGATTGCAAGCAGGCCCGCAAACTCGCCTTGGCTGCCAGCATTTGGTTGAAGCGAGACAGCGTCATAACCAGTGATGCGAGCGAGAGAGTCTTCAAGTTCGCGAATGAGTTGCAGGTAGCCCTCGGTCTGATCTGCAGGTGCAAACGGGTGAATCTGTGAAAACTCAGGCCAGGTCACGGGAATCATTTCGGCAGTGGCATTGAGTTTCATAGTGCAAGATCCCAAGGGGATCATGGTGCGATCGAGCGCCAAATCCTTGTCTGCCAAGCGACGCAAGTACCGCAGCATCTCGGTCTCGGAGTGATAACTATTGAAGTTCGGGTGGGTCAGGTAGTCGCTGCTTCTGAGGAGTTCCTGTGGCAGGTGCGACCAAGTTTCAGTGGCGGCCGCTGCGGCAGCCTCAACCTGCTCAATGCTTCGAGTCACTCCAAAAGCAGACAGCAACTCCACCACGGTGGCAGCAGTTGTGGTCTCATCACAAGAGAACCCGATTGCGTCAAGTGAGTGCGCACGCAGGTTGAGCCCAGCTTTGAGCGCGTCGGCAAGGTGCTTGATTGCAGCGCCAGGGGTTCGCAGAGTCACGGTGTCAAAAAAGTTCTGCGACTCAAGCGTAAAGCCTGCATCTTCAAGGGCCTCGGCTGTAGCGCAGGTGAGAAGGTGCGTGCGCTGTGCAATGCGCAGCAGCCCGCTCGGGCCGTGATAGGAGGCGTACGAGGCGGCAATGACCGCAAGCAGAACCTGTGCTGTACAGATGTTCGAGGTTGCCTTCTCTCTGCGGATGTGTTGCTCGCGGGTTTGCAGCGCAAGCCTGAGGGCCGGCCGGCCCTTGGTGTCTTTAGAAAGCCCAACAAGTCGGCCCGGAAGGGAACGTCGAGCCTCGGTGCGCACTGCCATGAACCCTGCGTGCGGGCCGCCAAAGCCGAAGGCAACGCCAAAGCGTTGAGCCGACCCAATTGCAACATCTGCGCCCCATTCACCCGGTGGGGTCAGCATGGTGAGCGCCAACAGATCGGTAGCCACACACACGAGTGCCCCGCGCCCAGTCGCAGCGGCGGCAAGGCTCTCGTAGCTGTGAATTGCGCCCGAGGATCCTGGGTAGGAGAGCAGAATTCCGAAGTACTCGTGCGACTCAGAATCGGCGAACGGGTCGCCCACTGCCACCTTGATATTGAGCGGTTCGGCGCGGGTTCGAACTACCTCGATGATTTGTGGATGGCAGTCAGCATCAACAAAGAACGTGTCACCCACAACCTTTGATTGGCGCCGGGCCAACATCATTGCCTCGGCTGCGGCAGTTGCCTCATCAAGCATGGAGGCGTTTGCGATGTCCATTCCGGTGAGGTCGGTGACCACAGTCTGAAAATTCAACAAGGCCTCGAGTCGGCCCTGTGATATCTCTGGCTGATACGGGGTGTAGGCGGTGTACCAAGCGGGGTTCTCCATGATGTTTCGAAGAATCACGTTTGGGGTGTAATTCCCGTAATAGCCCGCCCCGATCATCGTGGTAACCACCTGATTGCGCTTCGCTACCTGCCTCAGGCGAGCGAGCGCTTCCTCTTCGGTCGGAACAGCCTCAAAGCCGAGTTCTTCCGTCAGATGAATAGCCTCGGGAATGGTGATGTTCATCAAGGCGTCCAGGCTGTCGTAGCCAAGTGCTGCCAGCATGGTTGCCACTTCGGATTCGGTCGGGCCTAGGTGCCGATCAGCAAAATCCTCAATGGGAAGAGTGGTCAACGAGTCAACGGGGTTCATCGGGTGCTCCAAGTCGCAGAAGAAAGTGGATGCCCCCTCTGTCGCCGTACCTGAGAGCTTCACCGGCAGCCGATTGGCTACTGGCTTTCCCCGTCGGTGAGCCCGTACCGAAAACCGGTGCTGACTGCTTTCCAGAGTTGCCTGACCAAACCGGTTCGGGTGCCTGAGAGATTCCGGGGCGGTTGCTCCTTCGGCGCCCGCCGCTGGTTGCGACGGAACTCTCCCGGTGAGGTTTCGGCATGAATTGTATTGACAGGTTAGCCCGCCTCGGACGGGGTCTGCCCCGCAGCAGATTTCTCTGCAGCGTGCTCTTGCATTGCAGCGCCGATTGCGTTCATGGCTGCACCCATCTGCTCAGTTCGATTCTCCATGACCCAGTTCATTGACTCCTCCGGGCGAAGTGATCGCGAGTCGAACGCAGGTAACACATATTGTGCAAAAAGTTCGTAGCTTCTGCGGGTGGCCTCTGGGTTTGCCCACTCATGCGCCTGCAACAAGATGGTGCCAAACCCGCCGTTCGACTCATGAATCAGCTCTTTGATGAGGGCTATTGCGTCATCGGGTGTGCCGATTACCGCACCCCCAACATGGTTGAGGTGATCAGCCAGCTCAGAGGGAGCAACATCGGGGAAGATTGGCAGCGCCGCAACATCCCGGAAGTAGGTTGCATAATCCGACAGGCCGAACTCGACATCTTTGTAGGCCTGCTCTTTGGTCTCGGCAATATGCATCATGGTGACAAGACGCCAATCGCGGCGTTCGGCTCGTTGACCAAACTGTTCAGCTCGCTCCTCCATGACTGTCCAGTGACTGCCGAGCAGATCAATGCCGCTGCGCTGGCTAGCGCCGATAGATAACAGCGAGCAGCCGTACTTGCCAGCAGCGCGTGGGCCAGAAGGTGAAATCATCGCAGCGACGGCTACTTCTGGGTGCGGGTCGGTAAACGGCCGAATCTGTAACCGTGCCTCTCGAAGTGTGAACCAGTCGGTCTCGATCGACACGGGCTCCTCGCTGCGAAACAGTTCAAGGATGGCCTCGAGCCCCTCTTCCATCCTGCGTCGCTGGTCAACGGGGTTGATGCCCAACATGAATGCGTCCGAGGGCAGAGCTCCCGGCCCAACCCCCAACATGACGCGACCACGGGTCATGTGATCAAGCTGAACTATCCGCTGAGCTGTCATGAATGGGTGGTGGTAGGGAAGCGAAGCCACCCCAGTACCAAGGCGGATATGCCGAGTGCGCTCTGCAGCGGCTGCAATAAAAACCTCGGGCGAGGCAATGATCTCGAACCCGCCCGAGTGATGCTCGCCGATCCACGCTTCGTGAAAGCCAATGCGGTCAAGGTGTTCAATCAGTTGTAGGTCGCGCTCTAATGCAAGCGTCACGTTCTGATTCACCGGATGAAACGGTGCCATGAAGATTCCGCAGCGAAGAGGCCAATCCATGTTGTAAGGCCCTCTTACTTTGCAAGGTCTGGTTGTTGTTCCATGATCCAGGTGTACAGCGGATGAAAGCTAAATGCGCCGGCCATCTCTGAGCCCATCTGCCCGCGTGTATGGCGAGCTACTTCGGGGTCAATCAACACGGGTTTGCCCGCAGCCATGGCCATGAGTTGTGATTGGCAGGTTCGCTCGGCCGTGATGAACCACCAAGCTGCTGCATCCACAGATGTTCCTACGGTGAGCAGTCCATGATTGCGCAAGATTGCCATCTTGTTGTTGCCCAGTGCTTCTGCAATGCGGCCGCCCTCCGAGGTCTCGTTGACCACGCCTGTGAAATCATCGAACAACGCATGGTCCTCGAAGAAGGCGCAAGAGTCTTGGGTGAGCGGATCAAGTTCGATGCCAAGCGATGCAAAGGTCTTGCCGTAGATCGAATGCGAGTGTGCTGCGGCAATCACATCAGGACGGGCTTTGTGAACCTGTGAGTGGATGGCAAATGCCGCCGCGTTTACGGGCCAATCACCAATAACGACATTGCCATCGTGATCAACACAAATGAGGTCCGAAGCACGAATCTGCTTGAAGCTCATGCCAAAAGGATTCACCCAAAACCGGTCGGCGAATTCGGGGTCTCTTGCGGTGATATGACCAGCTACGCCCTCTTCAAAGCCGAACAACCCAAAGAGTCGGAACGCTGCGGCAAGGCGCTGCTTGAGAAACTGCCGCTCATCTTCGAAGTCCGAGAACGTTGGAATGTTAAATGGTTCAGGTCGCATCTGTACTCCAGTACTAGTTGTCTATTGCGGTCTAGTTGTCTATTGCGGTCTAGTTGTCTATTGCGGTCTAGCTGTCTAGTTCAGTCATGGTTCGTCAGTGCAAGCGTCAACGACTGAGTCCCAATACGACTCAAAGCTATCTCGCTGATCGGCAGTGGTCTTGCCGAGTCGGACAAGAACGGTATCGCTGCTCGGTATGCACATGATGATTTGTTTCTCATAACCGTTTGCCCAAAAGATGTCTCCGGTTGCACTGCCGTCAAGATCGTTCTTGCGAACCCACCAGTGTTGGCCGTACAGCCACCCATCCTCTGGGTCTACTGAGACTGCCGTTCTTGCAGAGTCCACCCAACCTGCCGGAAGGATTCGTTGGTCACCCCAGACTCCGTCGCGCAGATACAGCAATCCAAAGCGAGCAAAGTCGCGGGCCGAGGCAAAGAGGTACGAGGACCCAACAAAGGTTCCGGCTGTATCAAAGCGGGGCTCCGCTGTGCTCATGCCTAAGGGGCCAAAGAGTCGGCTGACAAGGAAGTCATTCATGACTCTGCGGCGCTCAATGGGGTCCTCGCCGGCACCAAGAACCTGAGTGATGTGGCGGGCAATGATGTTGGTGGTTCCGCTCGAATAATTGAACACTTCGCCGATTGCGTGTTCGAGGGGTTGTGATGCCGCATAGCCAGCAACATCGTCTGCTCCGGAGCCAAACAACATCTCTAGGCAATCCGAGTTCTGGTGATCTACATACTCCTCAACAAAGTGAAGCCCAGAGCGCATCTCCAATAGGTCAGTCATGGTGATGTCATGCCGAGGGTCTCCGGGGGACTCCCACTCGGGTGCATTGACGCGCTCCGCCGGGTCCAACACGCCGTCGGCCACCAAAATTCCGACTGCGGCATGAGTGATGCTCTTTCCTACAGACCAAGAGATCAGCGGAGTCTGATCGGTAACCTCGGGGGAGTAGCGCTCGGCTACAACCTTTCCGCCTTGCACCACAACACAAGCCAAGCTTTCTCCAAGCACAGGTGTGCCTGACGGGTCAAAGGCCTGATCAAGCAGGCCCTGGAGATGCTCTGGGCTTCCGCTGAGCTGCGGGCCTGCTTCCCAAGAACTGCCTGGCCAACGCGCCTCACGTGGCTGCGCTGGCAGTTCTACAAGCTCGGAATTGCTTGCAGAGAGTCGAGAGCTTGTCATGCAAGCGGCCTTCCAAATGGCAGTTCTTCTTGCCAACTACGCAGGAACGACTCGGCCGCGTAGCAGGCTCCGAGGTAGAGCCCTTCGGGGTGTTCGGCCAACTCGCGAAGGGTGCTCAAGATCGACTCCGTCGCAGTGCTGAGAACTTGCGCTTCGGTGGCCGCTTCCTCGGGGTGGTCTGCAAAGAGTGGTCCAGAGGCTGAAACAAAATCCGGAAGCACTGTGATTCCGCGAGACGTTGCCACGGCTAATCCCTTGGCCGTCACTGGTGCAGGGCCAATCGGAACAAGCAGTTTGCAACTCAGTCTTGAAGCAACCTCGTGGTCGATCAGTCCTAGCTTGGATCCACAAAAAACAAGATCACTTTCGGTATCCAACAACGTGGCGGCAGGTGACTCGGTGCCAAGGCTGTCTCCTAGGGCTGCTCCCGGTTCTAGAAGTGCGCCAAGCAGTTGCTCTAGGTCGAACCCCGTGGGGTTGAGTAGTGCGCCACTCGCTGTTGCAAGGCCAACTACGACCGCTCCATGTGAAGCGGCAGCAGCAACAAAGGCCGCCGTTGCCGAAGAGGTCCCTTCAAGAATTACTTTGCGGCCGTCGAGGGGGCCGTGAACCTCTGCAGCGGAAACGAATGCGCCGGCGGCCAGAAGTTCTTCATTGAGCGTTCCGTTGCTGCGAGCAGTCTGGCCGATCTTGCTGCGAGAATCAGCTTGAGCAAGCAGGCTCAGGTCGTCACTCGACACACCCTTGGCCGGATCGAGCGAGAGTTCTCCGACCGAAACCCGATCTAGAACAGCTTCTACAAATGATGCCATTCCGGCGTCTTTGCCGGAGGGGTCAACGCTCACTCCGGCTGAGGCGCCAGATATCTGTTCGTGCAGGATGGCCCATGCGTAGGTCTGCGACCGTGCCATTGTTTTGGCACCGTCCATCAGTATTTTTTTAGCCGATCGCACGACTCCGGTGGCGCGGTCTGCTCCGGGTAGGTCAGTTACAACAAAGCCGGTCATTGGGACGGAGTTATCGGCAGCGATCTTTTGGATAGGCACCTGCGAAGTCTGCCCGATTCTTGAACTTCACGCATAAGCCGCACGCTGGCTCACAGGCACATACGGTGCCTGACTGAGCTGTAAAAACGCCGGCGGCCGTGTGGAAGAAACCCCCCGAATCCATCCACACGGCCTACCCGGAACCGGGAGGCATTCCGCAAGTTCGTTCCTACCTCGGAAGGTATTCACTCATCTGCCGATTCCTCTACCGGACCAACAATGTTGGTAGTTGCACCATAGACACAAAGAGTGACCTGTGTCACGCGGATCCAAGCGATTCAAGATATTCGCACGTAGGGTGAAAGAACCTTGCTCTCCTGCATGAGCAGATGCCACGGGTTGAGAGGCTCAATGAGTGGGTGAGTTAGGAGCTGTATTGAACCGCCGCTCGATGTGACAACTCGGCCATGATCTTCTCTTTGATAACAAATTGGTGGGCGGGATGGTCCCGGTACAGCTCGTAGCCAGCAAGATCATCGAACTCGGCCAGGATGATCATCTGAGAGTTGCCCTCTGCGAGTCCAAGATCCGCGTTCACAGAGAAGTTGCGAACCGTCGGAATCTTCGGGGCGAGTGCAGTCAGGGATGTGGTGATATCTGCAATGACTTCTTCGGTAGTTGACTCTTTGAAACTCAATAAAACAACATGGTTCAACATGGGGCTGCTCCTAAAGATCCTCAGGCTGCGAGGTTCGCATCTGAACTGTACCTGCGGGCCTGCGGCGTTCTTCACTGTCGCAGTGCAGGTAGCTGCTCTTGCCACTTGGTGCGCAGACGGGGGAGAGTACAGACATGCGTGACGTTGATCGGGGAAGCGGAGTTCTTATCGCTCTTCATGGCCACGGCGATGACCCAGCCTCGGCTCGAGCTTGGGGCCGTCAGCTTGCACCTCACGGGTGGGAGGTTCTGGCCCCCGGGGCTCAAGAGGATTCCGAGGGGGTACGCAGCTGGTTCTCTACAGGCCCTCGCGGAGTAGTAGCCGAGGACCTGCGGAGATCTGCCCACAAAATTGGTGACCTAGTTGAGCGACTGCAGAATGGCGGATCACGCGTTGCAGTCGCGGGCTTTTCTCAGGGCGGGTCCCTTGCCATGGTCCTGAGTCTCTTCGGAGTTCATCCAGAGGCAGTGATCTCAATCTGCGGCTTCTACCCAGAGTTGGACGGCAACGTTGGCGAGCTCGCCGCGACTCATACCGGAGCGCTACGGCCAAGTGCAGCCCCCGTCCTTGTGATCAACGCCGCTGAGGATGAACGCGTTCCGGCTTTTTTGGGTGCCGACGCAGCGGCACTATTGAGCTCTCAGCAGATCCCGTCGACCTATCAAGTTGTTCCAGGCGACCACAGGGTGGGCCAAGAAGCCGTGCAATGCTCTCGTCGCTGGCTAAACGGGGTGCTGAGCTCTGGGGTGAAGGTCTCGCTTGGGTTACCAGTGGACCGGATTCACACAGGTTCTGAGCTGGTTTCCGGCGCAGCAGTAGCTGACTTAGCAGTGGGCTATGAACGCCTAGGTTTTGATGCGGCGTATGTAACAGATCATCCGGCACCGGATGACCGTTGGTTGAGCGGAGGTGGCCATCAGGCCCTTGAGCCAACCGTTGCTCTTGCAGTTGCAGCGGCTGTTACTGACCGCTTGTTGTTGCATACCAACGTTTATGTGCTGCCCTACCGAAACCCCTTTATTGCTGCCAAGGCGCTGGGAAGTTTGGACGTTCTGTCGGGTGGCCGCCTCATCCTTGGTGTTGCGGCGGGCTATGTGAAGCCCGAATTTGCTGCAGTCGGGGCAGACTTCGATTCACGGGGTGCGCTCCTTGACGAGTCGCTACAGATGCTGCTGCGCATCTGGACTGAATCCTCAGTTGAGGCAGTTGGCGCAAACTTCTCGGCGCGTTCGGTTACTGCGCTGCCGCAGCCATCTAGCGTCCCGCCGATTTGGGTTGGCGGCAATTCCACTGCTGCGATTCGCCGAGCCATTCGCTTTGGTCAGGGCTGGTCGCCATTTCCTACTCCGATTGGCTCGGGCAAAGGGCTGCGAACAGCAGAGATCTCCTCCGTTGAGGCGCTGGCTCAACGCATCAGTCAGGTTCAGGAATTGTGTGCAGAAGCTGAGCGAACCGAACCCCTCTCGATCTGCTTTGTTCCCTTCAGCCTTGCGAACTATCTCTCTAATCCAACCACTGGCCTAGCTCCGCTCCTTGAGGAAATCGCCCAACTGAGCGAGCTCGGAGTGGACTGGCTGGCACTGATGGTTCCAGGAGACTCCCGCTCGGCGGTGTTGCATCATGCACGTGAGCTTTCTAGCGCCCTCAAACTTGCGTGATGTGCCGGCCAATGCCCGAGGCGGGTCAATAGCGCTGGCAGAGCTTGGGGAGCCTAGGTCGGGCTGTGTTCAGCCCCAATGGTCGAGCACTGTTTGCGAGGTCGTGACGGTTCCCAACAGTGAAATGGTGTTGTCAATGACTTGTTCGCCGTACTGGATTGGCAGACCAACAGTTGCATCACTGCACAACACAATCTCATAACCCAAGTCGGCTGCAGTCAGACACAAACCGAGCACTCCCACATTGAGCGAGACTCCGCAGGCGAGCAGGGTAGTTACTCCCAAAGTGCGCAGCGTTGCGTCAAGGTTTGTGCCGGTAAAGGGAGTTAAGCCGTGCGATCGCTGGCTCAACAGATCACCCGAGGTGTCACCGAGCTCGGTAATTGGCTCAACAGCGAGAGTGCCTTCGAGCATCTGCTCAGGGTTCTTCGACAGTGCTGCGAGCAGCGGAGTATTTGTGGAGGTGCCGCGACGATCAGCACGCCAAGAAACCACTGCATGAACTACAGGAATTCCGTGTGTCCGTGCTGCCTTTGCAAGCAGCCCGCAGTTGTTCAGAACGCCTCGATCTAGTGCTGCTTCTCGCAAGGCCGGCATGCTCGCGCAGTCACCAACGACTCCTTGTTGAAGTTCCATGGTGATGAGCGCTGTCGTTGCAGGTGCAGGTAACGGTCTGGGCACGAAGCGATGGTATCTGCTTCTACAGTTCTCTCGCGTGAGAGTCGTGCAATGAATTCGAACTCAGGAACTCAAGTAATGCCGCCGCAGGTAGCGCTGCCGCTCGTGCTTGCTTCCTCTTCGTTGTATCGCGCTCAGATCTTGGCCGAGGCGGGTATCAAGTCAACGATCGATCCGCCAGAGGTTGACGAGCGATCCTTTGATGCACTGTTCGACGAGTGCGGCCCAGAAGAGTTTGCGCTGATGCTTGCTCGCAAGAAGGTAGCGAGTGTTGCTCCTCGTCATGTTGCAGCACTCGTGCTTGCCGGAGATCAGGTTGGAGTTCTTCAACGAGAGAGCGGGTTGATGCAACTGCACAAACAGCCAGAGGAAGACTCGGCCACAGAGCAACTCATGGCAATGTCCGCAAGCACCCATGCGCTGGTCAACGCGCTAGTACTCATGAACACCGTCACTGGTCAGGTAGAAGAGGGAATCGATATTCAGCGTGTGACGATGCGCAGCTTCACCGAAGCAGAAGCGCGGTCGTATGTGCGCGAATTTAGGCCCTACGACTCAGGCGGCTCGTACCGGCTAGAAGATCAACTCCAGATGGCCAAGGGAACAGAATTTGTGATCGACGTGCAAGGCGAGGACCCAAGCGGCGTGCTCGGACTGCCCATTCCGCTTCTGAAACGAATGCTTGCTGCGATCACGCCGACCTGAAGAGAGCCGCAGTTTTTGCTACGCAGTAGTGCGAGCTGCGCAGCAGTGGGAGCTACGCAGTGACCTGCAGGGTTGCAGTACTCAGGAGTTCTCTGCTCGAGGTTGCGAGCCGGAACTCAAACGCGCCAGGCCTGACTACCCACGATTGGTTTGGTTGATCCCAAACTGCACAGCTACGAACGTTGAGAGGGATGCTTGCCCGAGTTGATTGCCCGGGGGAGAGTTGCACCTTGGTGAACCCACACAGCTCTTGCTCAGGTCGCCCGGAGTCTGTCTGCCCGCGGTGTACGTAGCACTGCAGCACGTGGTAGCCCGAACGATCGCCTGTGTTGGTGACCTCAGCAGAAACCAAGAATTCCGATCCCTCTTGCAATTGTTCGACGCTCAACGTCTGCTCCGACAGTTCCGCATCGGAGCACTCAAAGCTTGTGTAGCTCAGCCCGTGACCGAAGCAGAACGCCGGCTCAATCTGCTGTTTGTCAAACCCCCGGTACCCCATAAAGAGCTCTTCTCCGTAGAGCACTTCACCGAACTCGCCCGGGTAGTTCAACTGTGAGGACCAGTCCTTCACCTGCTTGCCGAATGTGGTGGGCAGCCGGCCTGATGCGTCGACTTGACCAGTCAGGACCGCAGCAACTGCATTGCCGGTCTCTTGGCCTAAGTACCAGGTTTGAGCAATCGCTGCTGCGCCCTGAGCCGCAGAGAGATCAACCACCGATCCGGCGTTTACTAGCACCACGGTTCGGGGATTTGCAGCAATTACGGCGCGCAGCAGAGCGTCTTGTTCTCCGGGAAGTGAGATTGTGGTGCGATCCTCGCCTTCGGTCTCTGAGTCCTGATCTAGTCCGACTACAACAATGGCGACCTCGGCCTCTGCTGCTGCTTTGGCTGCGCGCTCGATTCCGTTCGAGAAGACGGGCTCGCGATGACCAATCAGAAAAGCCGCAACATCCATTCCCTCGTAGGCAGTGAATTCGCCGATCAGGCTGCGCTCATCGCCCTGTTCAAGGTGAACCTCAAAAAGGGTTTCGCTCGAGCCCAAGCCAAAGAAGGCAGTTCCTGGTTGCTGCCCGGTGTAGTTATCGAGAACGACCTCTCCGTCGAGCAGGACGCGCCCGCCTGTTCCGCCAGTAACGAGAGCAAAGGTGTGCGTGCCGGTACTGCGCGCAACAAAGGTTCCCGAGACGCGTACAGACATGTTCTTGGTTGCAACTCCAGGTGCAGCTTCGGGGCCCATCCACACCAATCTGGGCTGCGCAGCATGTTCGACACATGTTGGGGGTCCGGCAAACTCCCGGTTGGAGAAGTACTCCACGTCTAGGCCGGGCTTCTCTGGTTGAGCAGTCGACCGCAAGCATCGAGAATCAATTGGGGGAGCGCTGCGCGAGGCGTGAACGCCGATCTCGTGGGTGAGTTTCACGTTGGCTGGCAGTGAATTCTGTAGCCCCTCCAAGATGCTCACTGCATAGTGCGGGTTGACTGCGGCGCTGCCTCCGCCGAGCACGGAAGCTGTGTCTGCGCTGGGACCGATCACCGCAACGTGAGTGAGTGAGGACACCGCTAGAGGGAGAACCGTTTGGCCCTCAACCTGGTCATTCGTGAGCAGCACCACTGCTTGCTCCGCCGCAGTTCGCAGAACTGATCGATGAGCGGGAAGATCATTTGATTGCTCCGCTGCTCGAACGGGGAGTGCGCTCGCGGGGTCAGACAGTAAGCCAAGTCGCTCCGAGACTCGCAGAATGCGGCTGGCCATCTCATCAAGCGCGCTTGCTTCAACAGTTCCAGCATCTATCAACTCAGCCAGTTGAGCCCCGAGATATTTTGCAGGTCCGGGCATTTCTAGATCAAGGCCTCCACCGGCAGAGGCAGAACTCATCGTGCCCCACCAGTCAGACATCACTAACCCATCAAATCCCCATTCCTGTTTGAGGATCTGATTGAGCAACCAGTCATGCTCGGCACAGTAGGTGCCGTTGAGTCGGTTGTACCCAGACATCACCGCACATACATCAGTGTCGCGAATCGCCATCTCGAAAGGCAGCAGGTACAACTCACGCAGCACTCGCTCGCTGACCTGAGAAGAAATTGTGTGGCGCTGGAACTCGCTGTCATTGGCCACAAAGTGTTTGATGCATGCACCAGCCCCAGTCGACTGGATTCCGTTGATGATTGCAGTCGCCGCAGAGCCAGTCAGAAACGGGTCTTCAGAGAAACACTCAAAGTTCCTTCCTGCGAGAGGATTGCGATGCAGGTTGACCGTGGGTGCCAAGAGGATGTCGACCGATTTAGATTTCGCCTCCTGGCCGAGCACTACCCCCACCTGATTGATGAGTTCCAAGTTCCACGTTGCGCCAAGCGCTGTTCCGCATGGGGTGCAGGCCGAGGTGGTTCCTACCCAGCGATCGCCGCGAACACCAACGGGGCCATCGCTCACTTTGAGCGCAGAAATTCCAAGTCTTTCGATACCGTGGCCGTTCCACATGTCTGTGCCAGAAGTGAGTGTGGCTTTTTCCTGCAGGCTTAACTGCCCCATGAGCTTGTCTACTGAATCTGACATCATCCCCCAAAAACTCGCTACGACGTTCTTGAAAGGGTAGAGCGAAGTAGTCCTCGAGTCAGACGCGATCCGGTCTCGGGGTCTCGCATGCCGATACAGTCTGATCTTTGCGTTGCATACGTTGGCGAAGCGGAGGAAAAAACTTGCGGTACGAAGTTATTCGGATGGCACAGTTTCTCTTCTCGTTAGCACTCATCGCCGGGGCGTTCGCAAGCGGGCTCTTTCTGGGGTGGTATTGCTGGGGCCCTCGTCGCTCGGGTCACAGCGGACCTGGCGGCCAGGCAGAGACAGCGCCTGAGCGCGACTGGTTGAGCAGTACCCACGATGGTCGCGGGGGCTTGTTTTCTCCAGATGGTGACACCGCCGCCGCTGCTCTTTTTGATGAGCCAGCAGTTGATCTCACTGAGTTAGCCCCGGTAGACCTTCGCTTTGGTGTCGTACCGCGAGGCGAACTCGGCTCAACAGCAGAAGCAGACGGCCCACACCTAGGTATCCCAGAGACAGTCGGCCCAGACACAGTCGGCCCAGAGACATTGGTTGGAGAAAGCTCATGATGACACTTGAAGAACTGTCAGACCTAGAAGAGATCAAGCGAGTCAAGTACACGTATCTTCGCTGCTTGGATCAGAAGGACTGGGTCGGGTTGGGCGAAATTCTTTGCGAGGATGCAACTGCTGCCTATAGCGGTGGTAAGTACAGCTTCGGTAGTAAGGCCGAGATTCTGGAGTTTCTTGACCGCAGCATGAGTCGAGAGAGCTTTCACTCGAGTCATCGCGTGCATCACCCAGAGATCACGCTGAATGGGGACTCTGCCCAGGCCACGTGGGCACTTGAAGACATTGTTGTTGATGACGAGTGGAAGTTCATGCTGATGGGTGCGGCTTTTTATGAAGATACCTATGAGCGCCGAGATGGCAGATGGTTGATGCTACGAACCACCTACAAGCGCAGCTTTGAGGTGATGTTTCCAACTGCGTCCCTTCCGGGCTTTGCGCTTACTGCAAGTTGGTGGGGGACCAACGGCCAAAGCACCCTTCCTGCTGGGTGATCAGGTTCTCGTTCCGTATTGGACGTATTATCTGACGACCCGTCAGATTTGGAGTGACCTATGGCGATGACTGAAGGCTCTACGAGTTCTGGATACTCAGAAGATGAGTTCCCCATGATTGTCAGTGTCGACGATCATGTCGTTGAACCACCACACCTGTGGACTACCTGGTTGCCGCAAAAGTTCCGCGAGGCCGGCCCAAAAATCGAGCGTCGCAATATCGGCCACATGAAGCACATCGGTGGCGGCACCTATGAACAAGAGTTCACCGCCGATGGCCGACCTGCCGACTGCTGGGTGTTCGAGGACTTGGTGTACATCCACAAGCGTCATGTGGCGGCCGTGGGCTTCAGCCGCGATGAGATGACGATGACTCCTATGACCTATGACGAGATGCGGCCGGGTTGTTATGACCCCGTGGCACGAGTACAAGACATGTTGGACAACCATGTTGATGTCTCGCTCTGCTTCCCGTCATTTCCTCGTTTCTGTGGTCAGACCTTTACCGAGGCAAAAGATCGTGCGCTCGGCGAGGCCTGCGTGTACGCCTACAACGATTGGATGATCGAAGAGTGGTGCGGAGATTCAAACGGCCATCTTGTGCCACTCTGCATCATTCCCCTTTGGGATGCTGATCTAGCCGCCGCCGAAGTTCGCCGCAACGCTGCTCGCGGTTGTCATGCAGTCTGCTTCTCGGAGATTCCCCCGCACCTTGGCCTGCCAAGCATTCACTCTGGTTATTGGGACCCACTGTTTCAGGCTTGTTCAGATACGCAGACAGTGGTCTGCATGCACATAGGGTCCTCCTCTCGGATGCCTGCAACCTCACCCGATGCGCCCGTTGCAGTGGCGGCCACACTGAGCTTCAACAACTCGATGGCGAGCTTGGCTGACTTCTTATTTTCGGGTGTGCTCGTGCGCTTTCCCGAGTTGAAGCTTGCATACTCCGAGGGTCAGATCGGATGGCTGCCCTACATCTTGGAGCGTGCAGATGATGTGTGGACCGAGCATCGTGCCTGGGGCGGAGTGGCCGACATCATTCCAGAGCCGCCCTCGAGCTACTACTACAAGCAGGTGTTTGGTTGTTTCTTCCGAGACCAGCACGGACTCGACAGCATTGAGAAGGTTGGCGTGAACAACATCACCTTTGAAACTGACTATCCCCATACCGACACGACCTGGCCGAACTCAAAGGCCGTCGCTCAAAAGATGATGGGGCACTTGCCCAAAGATGTGCAGTACAAAGTGCTTCGGGGTAACGCAATCAGGATGCTCTCGCTCGACATCACATGAGTTCGCCCGAGAATGAGACTGCCTGCAAGTTGCTGGTCTCGGCCCCAGACCTAGGGGATGAGAACTTTGACCAGACGGTGGTATTGCTTCTAGAGCATGATTCCGAAGGTGCGCTTGGCGTGGTCCTGAACCGCCCGACATCTAGTCAGGTGAGTGAACATCTTGCTGACCTTTCAGATCTGGCAGTGAGCCCAGCGTTCTTCTTCTTTGGTGGTCCGGTCTCTGTAGGGAGTCTTCTCGCCATCGGTCGGCGACAGCTAGGTGCAGATTCGAAGAATGTGCAATCCCTGATTGGTCCGCTCGTCATCGTCGACCCTGCGGCACTCATTGCAGGCGAAGTCGAAGGAATCGACGCGCTGCGGCTCTTTACTGGCTACTCGGGCTGGTCGGCTGGCCAGCTCGACGCGGAGTTGGCCTCGGGTGCTTGGCACATTGTTGCTCCGCTACCGGATGACGTGCTGTGTAGTGACCCAGATGCTCTGTGGCGCTCAATCATGCGCCGACAAGGCGGACGTCTAGCAAGCCAAGGGCTGTACCCCGAGGACTTGAGTTCGAACTAAGCCAGCTGAGCCCAGTTCTTGCCGAGCTGGTTACTTAACTGCGTGGTGCACCCAACCAAGCAGTGAAGGCTGTGAGCATCAGATCGACGTCCGCCACGGCCATGACCTCTCGAACGGAATGCATCGAGAGCTGCGCCATGCCCACGTCAACGGTTGGCACAGCCAATTG
>CAFBMG010000022.1_pt1 | contig 16980 bp, 16 predicted proteins | sample 7268431 | NCBI WGS metagenome assembly CAFBMG01 (sample SAMEA6814054, study PRJEB35770) | freshwater metagenome | biome: Freshwater; feature: Freshwater reservoir; material: water | place: Czech Republic | collected 2017-05-23 | depth 30m m | reverse complement strand
GCTCGATTTTTTGCGATATGCACATCCACGATTTCGATGCGATTGCATGGCTGAGTGGCTTGACCCCGATCGACGTTGTTGCTCGCGGGTCAGTGCTCGTCGATGACATGTTTGCCCGCTACGACGATGTTGATACCTCGGCTGCAATCATCACGCTCGAGGGTGGAGCCCTCGCGATGCTGACGGGTACCCGGCAAAACGGGGTGGGATATGACCATCGCACCGAGGTGATTGGGTCTCGGGATGCTCTGAGCGCTGGGCTTGGCCCGCAGATGCCGTTGCGTTCGGCAGACCCGGGAGTTACTCAGCCGGTTGACCCCTACCCAAGTTTTCCGGTGCGGTTCCATGAGGCCTATGCCGCCGAGATGGCGGCCTTTGTTGCGCTTGTTGCCCACGAAGGACCCAATCTGTGCCCGGGCAGTGCTGCTACCGAAGCCCTACGAGTGGCCCTTGCGGCTGATCTTTCACTTGCTCGCAATGCGGCTGTACGAATTGATGAGATCTAGCTAACCAGCGCTGTTTCCTCGGGCAGAATGGTGCAATGGACCTGAGACTAGATGGCAAAGTCGCGCTGATTACGGGCGCATCACGTGGAATTGGCGCAGCAATGGCTGCCGAGTTTGTGGCTGCAGGAGCGCAGGTCATGATCTCTTCTCGTAAAGAGCCAGATCTTTTGTCAACAGCGGCAGCGATCGAAGCCAGATTCAGGGACTCGACTGATGCACGCAAGGTAGGAGTGTTTGCTGCGAATGCTGGCGATCCAGATGCAGCAGCGGCTTGTGTCGCTGCCACGCTTGAGCAGTTCGGTCGCTTAGATATTTTGGTCAACAATGCAGCCACAAACCCATATATGGGCAAGATGATCGAGATCGATCTTCCCCGGCTCGATAAAACCTACGAGGTCAATCTTCGTGGTGCCTTTGTCTGGGCTCAGCAGGCTTGGCAGCAGTACATGGCCGAACATGGCGGAAACATCATCAACATCTCTTCCATCGGCGGACTCAGCGTCGAGACGAGCATTGGGCACTACAACGTCACCAAAGCTGCGCTGTTACACCTGACTCGTTCGCTTGCTAAAGAGCTTGCACCCGGAGTCAGGGTGAATGCGCTGTGCCCCGGCCTTGTAAAAACAGACATGGCCCGAGCTCTGTGGGAGTCCGGCGAAGAGGCGATTTCTCAGATGATCCCGCTTCACCGCCTTGGAGAGCCCGAAGACATTGCCCAAGCAGCGCTGTTCTTAGCCTCTGATGCGTCGTCCTGGGTGACAGGGACCTGCATCGTGGTGGACGGTGGAATGCTGCTGTAGAGCTGCGATTGTGGTACTCAACGAGCGCTGGATGAGATCACGAGACGAGTTCCGAGCACCTCATCGCAGTCAACGACCCAGCGACCAGCAGCGACTTTGTGCGCTCCCGGAACATATTCGGGTTCGTCGAAGTTGAAGAACAAGTGACGAACCCGTCCTGGTCGATCACCGACCCAGTCGGCAATCTCTGCATGCGTTGCTTCAAGTAGCCGCAAGCGACCAGGGCCGCCCCAACCCAGCTCGGCCCAATGATTTCCGTCGATCGCAGCGCCAGTCGAGAGAACGCGACCATCGAGAAGGTCTCTAAAGAGGTTGAGGGCCGCTGAAAGATCATGGACGGCGTGCACAACTCGCCCAAGTGAAGCAACTGGGTGGTCAAACCCAATTTCTGGAAACCCCTCTGGTTCATCAAGGATCTCTGCGGGTTGATCTGTCATCTCAACGAGCTGGACAACGACACCTTGCGCGTCTCTAGGCCGCAGGAACGCCTCCTGCCAGCGGGGGTCGTCGTGGTTCTCGGCCACAGCCTCAAGGCCGGCCTCACGCAAGCGGCTGAGCATGGCTTCAAGGTCCGTCACTATAAAGGTCAAATGGTGAGGTCCTACCCCGTACTTCTCTAAGAATCGCTCCACGACTTCGGCCGTTGGCTCCTCTTCGCCAGTTGGAGTCTCTGGGTGGATCCCTTCCAGAATGAACCCATTGGCAAAGCGAAGGTCAGTCCATCCGTAACCCTGCCCGATGCCACTGCCGGCAAATCGCCCACCGAGCGACTCTGCGAGCATTCCCCACAGGTCGGTCGGGCGCTTCACTACAAGCGCCACGCGATCAAAGCGAACACCGATCTCATGGGTGCTAGCGGTTGAGTTTGATACTTGCGCGGGCCCGCTCATTGGTCATCCATTGGTCGAACGCTCTCCCGAAGAGAGTTGTTCCATGAGTCGCATTCTACGAAGCTTGCCAACCGAAGTGCGAGGCAGCGAATCCACAAGGCGAATTTCTTTTGGAGCGGCAGCCACGGGGAGCTGCTCGCGGACGAGTTCTCGGGCTTCTTCAAGCGTTGGTGGGAGCTGTCCTTGGGCGGGAACGACGAGGGCAACAACGCGTTGGCCCCACTCGGGGTCTGCAACACCAATCACAGCCACTTCGCTCACTCCGACATGAGAAACCAGCACTGTTTCTACAGAATGTGGCCAGACTTTCTCTCCCCCTGTCAGGATCATCTCGTCCGATCGACCGTGTACCGACAGAACCCCGGTCTCTGAATCAATCTGACCCAAATCGCCAGTACGCAGCCAGCCTTGAGCGTCAAGCGGGTCACTTCCATCTCGATAGCAACGCAAGAGCGTGGGGGACCTGAGCTCTATCAGGCCTGCAGTGGTGGTTCGAACTTCTACTCCGTTGAGCGCGAGGCCGTCGTACACCACGCCACCAAACGTTTCGGTCAGCCCATAGGTGGCGATGCAGTTTTTGGGTCGCTCCTGAGGGATCACCGAGCCCCCGAGCAAAATAGTGTGAAACAGTTCTGGGTTGATGCGCCCTAGGAGCGTGGGCACTAAAGACACATGTGTTGCACCCTCAATCTGGGCTTGTGCAATGGCTGATGGTTCGGCTCGGTCAAGCATCTTCAACCCGGTTCCCGTCAGGATTGCCCTAGTGACAACCGACAGGCCGCCAACATGTGACAGTGGCAGGCAGGCCAACCAGCAGGAATCGGCGATCACACCTGCTGCGGTTGAACTGCAAAATGCCCCATATTCAACTGCCGCGTGAGTATGCACCGCACCCTTGGGGGTACCCGTAGTCCCGGAGGTCATAACTACGAAGGCATCGTCTTGCTCCACGGGACGCGACCCGGGTAATGCGTGTCGTTCGCCAGTAGCGTCGATCAACGCAGCTGGCTGCATTTCGCGAAGGACTGCTTCGGTGAATGCACGCGGCGCTTTGGGGTCAAGTGGCAACACTGCATCGCCACGTTCCCAGGCGTCGGTGAGGGCATGAAGGAACGCTGGTCCGGCAGGTAGGTCAAGGGCAATGAGTTCTCGCACTGCACTAAGCGTGCCACCTAGAGTTGCCAAGTGCAGAACAGGCCCTCACACCCAGGAGTTGTCAGGTTGTCTGCCGGGCCTCCTGCATGGGTTCTCGCCGCTGTGCTGCCGGTCGCTGCAGTCGGGCTGATCTGGTTTCGAAGCGCCGACTCAGGGCTCTCCTCGACACCTTCAGACCCTGTCTCGCCGCTGATTATGGCCGTGGTGACCCTCGTGGCGGTGTCGGTGCTGGCTTGGCGCTGTGTCACTCAACGTGCCGCACTTGACGAGGATGGTCTGCATTGTCGGAACCTCACGATGAGCTATCACCTTGAATGGGAACGAATTGAACGCTTACAACTTGTGTATCGCGGTGGACTGCAGATTATCGAGGTCCGGGTTCATGGCCTTCGACGCCATAATCGCCTAGGCGCTGCAACTCGTTTTTTGGGCGATGAGGCCGACGCGGTGCTTGATTCTTTGCGAGCGCATCCGCAGGCGTGTGCACTGCTCGACGAGCAGCAGTTCTAACATCGCAGAAAGATGACTGTCCCTCCTGCTAGCCCAAGTCAAGAACGACCGCCACTTCCCACCAATTGGAAGAAATGGGTTTTGGGTGCCCGCCCAAGAACCTTGCCAGCCGCAGTCGCACCTGTGATTGTTGGAACAGCAGCAGCAGCGGGTGCCTCTGCGGGGCTGCTCAAAGGGATTCAGCTTTGGATTTTGCTCTGTGCGCTTGGGGTGGCGGTCTTCGTCCAAGTCGCGACCAACTATGCCAACGACTACAGCGACGGTAAACGTGGCACTGATGACCCATCCGCTCGAACAGGTCCGCCCCGCTTAGTTGGCAACGGCCTAGCCACCCCATCTGAAGTTAAACGCGCAATGTTGCTCTGCTTTGGACTCACTGCGCTGTGTGGTCTTCCGCTGGTGCTCTTTGTCGACTGGAAGTTGATATTTGTTGGTGTCGCTGCCATTGCCGCAGGGTGGTTCTATACCGGCGGAAGCCGCCCCTACGGCTACGCAGGCTTTGGGGAACTGTTTGTGTTTGTGTTCTTCGGTCTCGTTGCAACAGCGGGGTCGTACTTTGTGCAAGCTGAGTCCCTCTCTTGGCTGAGTCTCGGTGCTGGGGTTGCAATGGGGTGCTTAGCAACAGCGCTGTTAGTTGTGAACAACTTGCGAGATATTCCCGGCGACACTGTGGCGGGCAAGAACACCCTGGCCGTGCGACTTGGAGATCGCAACACGAGAATCCTGTACGTGGTTCTTATCGTGATGCCGGTGCTACTCGTTCCGCTACTAGCGGGACTCAGCGGTAGACCAGTAGGCGTGCTGGCATTGCTCGCGATTGTGCCTGCGCGCCAACCCATTACCCAAGTGCTTTCAGGTGCCAAGGGCCCAGCACTCATACCCGTGTTGGTCCGAACCGGGCAGGTTCAGATCGTGTACGCGCTGTTGTTGGCTCTAGGACTTTGGATTGGCGCCTCCGCAGGGTAGAGGCCTAATGGCTTGGCGGATCTAGAAAGCTCAGAACAGTCTCGGCCGTTGACTCGGGCTGTTCAAGGTGTGCAGCGTGACCTGCATCTGCGATGACTCTGTGAGTTGCGTTGTTGCCAATCCCAGCAACTAATCGCTCGGCGATCTCGCTGTAACGAGCATCGTTGATGCCAGTGAGAACTAGCACAGGGCAGGTGATCTGCTGAAGATGATCCCAGAGCGGGATCATCGATCCCGTCCCAGCCAAACGAAGGCTTGCAGCTAGGGCTTCAGCAGTGTTCTCTTCTCGCTCTTTGTGAAAGCGTGCAGCATCGGGGAGCCCACGAAAGAGAGGTTGGTCTAGCCACATCTGCAGGAACTGCTCGATGCCTAGTGACTCGAGCAGTTCGGCCTGCTCGTAATCCCACTGACGGCGATCGGTGCGTTCCGCAGTGTCTTGGATACCTGCCGTAGCGCCGATGAGTACGAGCGAACTGACGAGTTCGGGATGTGAGATCGCCGCCTGCAAGGAGAGGCGGCCACCCATGGAATAGCCGATGTACTGAGCCGGCCCCGCAGTAGCGCATAACAACTCGGCACCCTGAGTAATACTCGCAGAAGCATGCTCCGCTGAGTTTCCATGCCCTGGCGCATCAACGGCGAGCAGGCCTTCGGAGCCTGCGATCAACTGAGCAAAAGGTCCAATGCAGCGATTGTTTTGAGCAAAGCCATGAACGAACACTCGGCGGTAGGCGTTGCCAGAAAGCAGTCGAGCAGCAAGCGATGTTTCAGTCGCCTCGAGGTTTCGTTCCGAACTCATTGCTATACACCGTAGGGTTAAACAGGTTATGCAACAGCAGCAGCCTCTCGGGGAACCCGCAGTAGACCCTTCTTTGACGGACGGCGATGTAGCCGCCACCTATTGCGCAACCCTGCTTGATGAGTGGGTGAGGCTCGGTCTCACCGATGCAGTGATCTGCCCCGGCTCGCGCTCGACTCCTATGGCCCTTGCAGCGGCTCAGGAAGAACGGCTACGCGTGCATGTTCATCACGACGAGCGATCGGGTTCTTTCACGGCGCTGGGCCTAGGCCTCGCCACAGGTCGCGCAGCGATGTTGCTCTGCACAAGCGGAACGGCCGCAGCAGAGTTTCATGCTGCGGTGATTGAGGCGCATCAGGCATTTGTCCCGATGTTGGTGGTGACCGCAGACCGACCCCCTGAGCTTCACGGGGTTGGTGCGCCGCAGACGATTGAGCAGCGAGACCTGTATGGCAGCGCAGTCAGGTGGTATTGCGAACCGGGGGCTCCGGAACTCGGGGGAGCACCATGGTGGCGTGACTTGGCTCGGGATTCTTGGCTGCGAACCCTTGGCGAACACCCTGGTCCGGTACACCTCAACTTGGCGTTTCGTGAACCACTCATTGGAACTCCCGGTGAGTTGCCCGCTGTACGAGAGCCGCTCCTTGGTTCTGAGAACGGTTCGGCATTTGTCACAGGCGCTCAGTGGGGAGTCCCCGATGAGGAACTAGCCCGGCTCGGCGTCGCTGTGAGCGGACGCACGGGCGTGATCATTGCAGGGGTACGCGCTGGGAGAAGTGCGAAGGATGCAATGGCGCTCCACCAACTTGCTCAGCATTTGGGCTGGGTTGTCATTGCGGACCCGGCCTCGGGTTGTCGAATCGAAGGTCAGGGGAGCAGCGTTGCATTCGATGCACTGCTTCGGTCCGAGGAGTTTGCAGCTCGTCATCAGCCAGAGGTGATTCTTCGCATCGGTGGTCTACTGAGCTCAAAGGCGCTCAACACATGGGTCGCTCAGGCTACGGCTCTGAAGATTGGCCTAGATCCATACGGGTCGGTTCCCGATCCAGATCGTGTGCTAGATCAGAAGATCCCCGCAGATGTTGAAACCTTCTGCAATCAGCTTCGATCAGTAGTGCATCAAGGTGCTCCGAGTTCTTGGCGTGAGAGTTGGATCGCTGCTGATCAACTCGCAGTGTCGGCGATCAACTCGGTGCTAGCTCAACAAGTAGAGGCCACCGAGCCGGGGGTAGTCGTAGATCTCTTTACGCTGCTTGATTCGCAAGGGATTGTGGTGCTGTCATCCTCTATGCCGGTGCGTGATGCCGAATGGTTTGCGCCTGCGCGCTCGGGGCTTCGCGTTTTGTGCAACCGGGGAGCAAACGGAATCGATGGCGTGACATCTACTGCTGTCGGTGCGGCATTGACCTCTGCGCCCACAGCTCTGCTGATCGGCGACGTCGCATTTCTTCACGACACCAACGCTCTGCTCGGCCTGATGGCCAGGCAGGTGAATCTGGTCATTGTGGTGATCGATAACAACGGTGGAGGAATATTTTCCTTCCTGCCAGCGCACGACCTTCTCGAAACCGAACGGTTTGAGCAACTCTTCGGCACCCCTCACGGAGTCGACCTCGTCAAGATCGCCGAAGCGCACCAGATTCCGGCAGAGAGAGTCTCTACCCGCACCGGAGTGCAGGCCGCAATTGCCGGAGCGCTCACCCGTGGCGGTCCAAGAGTCATCGTGGTGACTACTGATCGTGAGCAAAACCTGGCAGTGCACCGTGAACTGAATCTCGCTGTCAGCAGAGCTATTCGTCGAATTGAGCAGTAGCGTTCAACTACAGAGTCGTGAAGGGGTTCAATGCACGAAGAAGCCACAGCCGAGATTGCTCCCCCCGAGGCGAGGATTGTCGGCACGTCTCTTGTCGCGCCTAGTCGAGAGCTTGGTTGGGCAGAGTTCGGCCACCCCGACGGTGACGTGGTGTTCTGGTTTCACGGAACTCCCGGCGCGCGGTTCCAGGTTCCCCCGAGAATCCATGAAGCAGCCCTGCAACGCGGCTTTCGAGTAATCGCTGTAGAACGACCCGGAACGGGTAGTTCGAGCAACCACCGCTACGAGCGAATCATCGACTTCGCACCAGACCTCGAGGCCCTCGCCGATGCACTTGGAGTGCAACGCTTTGCCGTAGTGGGCCTCTCTGGCGGCGGCCCCTACACCTTGGCAGTCGCCAAGCACATGCCAGACCGAGTGGTGATGGCAACGCTGCTCGGCGGGATGGGGCCGGTTCGTGGCCCCGATGCGGTGTTTTCATATACCCGGCTCATGAGGTTTATGGCACCGAGCCTCGAACTTCTACGCACTCCGGTGGGAGGACTTCTCAACCGGGTGGTCTCTGTAGCAACGCCTTTCGCTGATCCAGTGTTTAGTCTCTATGCTCGATTCTTGGGGTTTGCAGATCGGCCGATTCTGGGCAATCCGCAGTTCAAGGCGATGTTCCTGCACGATCTCATAACAGCCGGAGACTTGCGCGCAACGGCCCACGATCTGGCGCTCTTCGCCCGGCACTGGGGATTTCAGCTCGATGAGGTCACCGTGCCTGTGGTGGTGTGGCATGGCCTTGCTGATGTCATTGTGCCTCCAAGTCATGGGCACCATCAGGCCGCACGCGTGGCCAATGGCGAACTGCGTGTGAGAGCTGGCGCAGGTCATTTCGCAGGTTTCTCCGATGCCACCGAAGTGCTCGATCGGGTGCGCGAGATCTGGGCCGAACGAACAGCCGAGCCAGTTACTGCTCATGGGGCTGGGCCCAACGAACCGAACCAGCCACCCGACCCCCACAACAGCTAGCCCAGAACAGCGAGCCCAGAACGGCTCAGACTCGAACGATTGCTCCGAGTAGCGCTTGGGCTTTGGTGCGAGTTTCTTCGAGTTCTGCGTCTGGGTCAGAGTCTGCAACTACACCCACACCTGCAAAGAGCCGTGCGGTGTTTCCTGCAAGTTCAACAGCGCGAATCCCAACTGCAAATGCACCATTTCCACCGGCGTCGGTCCATCCGACAGGACCGGCATAGGGGCCTCGGTCGGCTTGTTCGAGGTCATCAATAAGACTCAGTGCTGGCTCTCGCGGCCAACCGCCAACGGCGGGAGTTGGGTGCAGGGCTGCTACCAGATCAAGCACATGCGGTGTTGGGCGCGACAATCGCCCTTCAACCGTGCTCGCAAGGTGCTGCACGGGCCCCGCTGCAACTACTGAAGGAACGGGTTCAGCGTCGAGGTATGAACACCAAGGCAACAACGTGTCGTGCACCATATCGATGGTGATTTGATGTTCACTTCGATTCTTTTGCGAACCTAACAACTCAGAGGCCCGGCGCTGATCCTGCTCGGTTTCTCCGGTGCGAGGCGTTGTGCCAGCCATTGGATGTGCCCGAACGATCTCTCCCACCCGAGACACGAGTAGCTCTGGGCTTGCCCCAACAAACCCGTTCACAGCAAAGCAGAGCGCTGCAGGGTAGAGCCGCAAGAGCCGCAAGTAGAGTTGCGTCGCAGAAATTGGACAGTTCGTCTGCACGAGCAACTCTCTTGCAAGCACCACTTTGGTGAGCTCTCCGGCTTTGATGAGCTTGGTGGCAGCCTCTACCGCTCCACACCAGTCTTGAGCAGAACGCACGCTCCGCACATGAATAGCGGATGGGGTTTCACGCTGTGAGAGTTGAGTTGATTCATCAACTGGTTCAGGCAGCGACGGGTCGACTTCGGCTGGGCTGCTCGGCCCGATTTCTGTTCGCCAACGGACTCCCTCTGCGGTGTGACCGTGGATGATCTGTGGAATGACTAACTCGGCGGCGGCCAAGCGGTTGAACGGTAAGGCGCCGAAAGCAACTGGCCCTGAGCCTGGTGTTCGCACCTCGTCGTGAGTGTCAATGAGCGATAACGCTTCGGCAACGAGGTGGACATTTTTGTACCAAGGCGCTGGCAGGTGTATCCGAGCGGCACAGCCCGTTCCCCACACTGATCGTCGTGGAGAGCTAAACCCAACAATTTCCTCGTTGGGGTGTGGTTCACCCGGGTCTTGGTCCGCAGCGGTAGTGACTGCCTTGAGGTGTTTCACTACTCAGGCAACTTCCACGTTGCGCTGATGAGTTGAGAGATTCCCGAAGTGAGCAAGCGCCTACGAATGTTGACAAAACCTTGGCGCTCAAGCGATGCGAGCATCTCGGCAGGCTCGGGAAGATACGCAACTGATCTTGGAAGGTATCGATAGGCCGCACCGTCAGAGAGTGCTGCGCCTATTCGGGGCACAACCTGTCCAAAGTAGATGCCGTGGCCAAACTTCAACAGCGGGTTTGGAGGGGTGCAGACATCGAGCAGAGCAATCCTTCCGCCAGGGCGAACAATGCGGGCAAGCTCGGCAAAGGTTGCGTCAAGGTCGCTAAAATTCCGCAAGGCAAACCCGCAGGTCACACCGTCAACCGAGGAGTCAGGGAACGGCAACTTCGACCCATCGCCCTGAACGCGCGCAAACGGAACCGGCGCGGCATGAAGCATTCCAAAGCTCAGGTCCACGCCAATGGGCTGCAATCCGCGATCAGCAATGTCGCGAGAGAGGTCACCCGTGCCACAGGCCAAGTCAACAACGGTTGCGCCAGGGGGTAACCCCAATGTGGATACTGTGCGCCGCCGCCAGCCCACATCCATGCGAAAGGTCATGATGCGATTGACGAGGTCATATCGCGGCGCAATGACATCAAACATGGCCTGCACAGAGCGGGTCTTCTCGTCCCCAGTAGGTAGTGGCTGATCAGCTCTAGGAATCAGGCTTCGGGGGTCGGTTGGAGCAGTCATTGATCTACAGACTAGACCTGCGCAGATTGAGCAACCTCGGCAGCCCAGCGGTAATCGGCTTTGCCAGAGGGGGAGCGACGTACCTGATCTACTCGCAGAATTGCCTTTGGGAGTTTGTAGCGGGCGACATGTCGGCCAGCCTCTTCGCGAAGGTCTGCATCGCTTGCACTGATTCCCTCTCCGAGTTGCACGATGGCCACCACCTCATTACCCCATCGTTGCGATGGTCGACCAGCAACTACGCAGTCAGCAACAGAGGGATGACGTAGTAGTGCTTGTTCGACCTCTTCGGCAAAGATCTTTTCGCCTCCGGAGTTGATCGTTGCCGAGTCGCGACCAAACAGCTCGACTCGGCCATCAGTAAGTAGGCGTCCGCGATCTCCGGGAATCGAGTAGCGCACACCATGTAGGACAGGAAAAGTAACTGCCGACTTGTGCTCATCTCCGAGGTATCCCAGAGGCACTCGGTCAGTTTGGGCTACCCAGCCGATCCCTTCATGGCCAGGTGGGAGCAGTTCAGAGAAATCCTCTGACAACACGCACATACCAGATCCGGGAGCAAAGACGCCTGTCTTTGCTGCTTGTCCGGCAAAGCTCAGTTGGCTCGCCTGCTGGCCGGTTTCAGAGGCCCCGAGGCCGTCTAGGACCATCATTGTTGGCACTGCAGCTAACAGGCGATCTTTGATGCCGGGAGAGAGTGAGGCCCCACCCGACACAGTGATGAGAAGCGAGTCGAGCTGGTAGTCGCCAGCCTCGATTGCTTGAATGATTGGCCGGCCGAAAGCATCGCCCACGATCAGCAGAATCTCGACCGCTTCACGTTGGATCAGATCAAGCACATCTACTGGATCTAGGTGGTCTGTGACGGAGGAGATGCAGATGGTGTTGGCATTGGTAAATCCGTTGAACGCCATCCAGTGGGCCGCTCCGTGCATGAATGGTGCACTCGGCAGAAGGCTCATCCCGCCAGTCAACGCCTGCTTGGTGATCTGATCAAGGTTCTCCCACTCTTCCGATGTGTCGAGCCTGCGACCACCGAGAGCACCCACAAAAATATCTGCCTGGCGCCACATGACACCCTTGGGCATCCCAGTAGTTCCGCCGGTATAGAGAATGTAAAGGTCGTCGGGGGACCAGCTTTGCGCAAGTCCCGCTGGCAGCTCAGCCGAAGCTGCAGCGAGCACGTCCTCATACCACTCGGCGCCCTCTAGAAGTTCGTTGCCAGAGTCATCTCTGACTTGTAACAAAACCTCTAGGTGGGGGAGTCCATCACGAATTTCATGCAAGGTGGGTGCAAACCCCGAGTGATACACAATGGCTCGCGCTTGAGAGTCAGCGAGGAGATACTGCAGTTCCTCGGCCACGTATCGGTAATTCACATTGAACGGAGCAACTCTGGCTTTGTAGGCACCAAGCATTGATTCCAAGTACTCGTTACCGTTATGCAAGTACACGGCAAGTTGGTCTTGGCCGCTCTCATGGCCAGCTAGCTCAGAGCGATCGCGAACCTGACCAAGACCCCGGTCAATCAGGGCGTTTGCTAGTCGGCGAGTCCGTTCTCCCACTTGGGAATAGGTCAATCGCAGGTCGCCAAAGACGATGCACTCGCGGTCGGGCACTGCGCTCTCAACAGCCTCGTGTACCTGCGCAAGATTGAATTCCACGTGTCGTTACCCCCTACCAGCCAGCCTGCTGCCCCGAGCACAGATTAGGTGCAGCGTGGATCTACCTGTGGCACAGCAAGGTTGATCAGGTAATCATCAACGATTTCAGTGACGCATTGGTTTGTGCCATATGCCGTATGCCCGCTGATCTCTGCAGTCACGAGCACCCCAGACTCGAGCGACTCAGAAACTGTGACCGCGTTGTCATAGGGGGTGGCCGGGTCTCGTGTGTTGCCAACGACAAGAATTGGTGGTGCGCCAGGAGCGGTCACTGCTTTCGCAGTGGCAGCAGCCTCAACTGGCCAGGTGGCGCAGGGGAGCAACTCGTTCGCCACGCTGCCTCCGAACCTTGGCGACACCTTCCGCGCTTCGTCCGCAAAGCGACGATACGCAGCGGGTGAATCTGGGGGAGGAGTGTCTGTGCAGACCACCCCTGCGTATGCGGTATAGCCGCCAAAGTCGTAGTACTGATCCGCTAACGCTCGAAGCTCAGACCCGTCACCCTCAAGCCCCGCTGCGAGCGCTGGTCCTAGGTCTTGCCATCCGTCCTCGTAATAGGCAGTCATGATTGCCGCAGTTGCGAGCTCTCCTGGTCCGAGTTCACCGTCACCTGAGCCCATCGGAGCGACCTCAACGAGCGAATGCACCTGGTCATACGCCTCGCCTAAGTCGCGTACCCCGCACTCGTCTCGGCCAGCCTCGCTGCAGCGGCTGACGTTTTCTTCAAACGAGGCATCAAAGGCGGCGGTCTGACCGAGCAGAAACTCGGTGAAGCCGAGTGAGGGGTCGACTACGCCGTCGAGCACCATGCTGCGAATCTTTGTGGGGTACAAATCGGCGTAGGCCTGTCCGATTTGGGTGCCATAGGAGAACCCTAGAAAGTTCAGCGGTTCGTCGCCGAGCGCAACTCGAATTGCTTCAAGGTCTTTGGCAACATCGACGGTACTGATGTGTTCCAGAAGTGACAGATCAGAGTCGGCACACTCCTGCGAGACTGTTTCACCTGCCTGATCGAGAGCTGCTTGTTCGGATGAATCATCTGGATCAGGGTCAAGCGCGAGTAGGTCTGGTACAGAGTCGCTGCACGTCACTGGGGTGGATTTACCAACACCTCGTGGATCCCAGCTCACGGTGTCAAAGCGCCGTGTCAGCTGCTCAGAAAATGGGTCAGATCCAAGAAACTCAAGACCTGAGCCTCCGGGTCCACCGGGGTTGCCGATGAGGCTGCCGATGCGATCGCCGGTTGCAAGTACCCGCACGAGAGCTAGGCCAATTTTTGGCCCTGTGGGCTCTTCCCAATCCAGCGGTACCTGCAGCGTGGCGCATTCGGTGTCACGGCCAACGTTGCAGTCGCTCCAGTCCAGTTCCGACATGGGCTGGTCTGGCACGGAGGTCTGACCGCTGCTCCCATCGCTAACGCGTTGGTTCGAGGCCTTGCTTGCTGTGGAACTTGCGTTCGGGTCAGCACACGCGCCGATGAGCAAGGCTGCTAGCAGTCCGGCAAGCAGACCACGGGCCACCGTTGTCGATCTAAAGGAGCGCGAATTCACGTTCTCAGGTTAGGCCCTGCGCAAGAGGCAAGGATTGCGTCTCTGAGAAATTCAGGCGTAATAGCGGAAGATGATCTCTGCTACGGCTGCGGGCTTCTCGCTACCTTCAATTTCAAAGGTGAAGGTCATGTATACCTGAGCACCGTTGTTTGGTAGTTCCTCAAGAGTGGTGAGTTCTGCGCCCAAGCGAAGGTTGGATCCAACCTTCACGGGAGACAAAAAGCGAACTTTGCCAGCGCCGTAGTTCACGCCCATCTTGATACCTGTCACCGTTGCAATCGACGGGAACAGAACTGGTCCAAGCGACAGCGTGAGATACCCATGGGCAATGGTGCCGCCGAAGGGGCCGGTCTTCGCTCGCTCGGGGTCAACGTGGATCCACTGGTGATCCCCCGTTGCATCTGCGAACGTATTGACGCGTTCCTGAGTAATCTCGAGCCAATCGGAGTAGCCAAGGTGCGTACCGACAAGTTCTCTGAGTCCAGCGAGTCCTGCAATTTCTGTAGCCATGAACAGATCATGGCCGCTCAAGGTGCTGCTCGGCCACTTCGCAGCACAACTACGAGCAAGCTCGACCCCAGAATGAGGCCAGAGTCAACTCAAGAAAAGTAAGCTTTTTCATGATTGCGAGACATGGGATGCAACAGCAGGCCAATCAAAGCGTATTCAAACATCACGTTCAGCACGTTGCCGGCCAAGAAGATAAAACTCAGATTTCCTGCAATGGACGCGCCTGCAAGCACAACCAGAACAACTCGCCGGATCAGGGGAAGGAACGAGGCGAACACTGCAACCTGATAGCCCCGCTTCTCTCCGTTCGCAATCCCAGAGGCCCCGTAGACATAGGCCGCGATGCCGCCAACGCCGAGCAGCATGCCGATCAGTCCGCCGGAACCAATTTCAGTCTCTTGACTCCCGAACAACACCGCCAGTACCAACCAGAAGGCATCCAAGTACAGCAGCATTTGAGCAATTCCCAGAGTCTGGGGAACGTTCGGGTTATACCAACGGCGCTTCGACATGGCTAGCAGTCTTACAGGTGATCTTGCAGGACTTGCACTCGCGGCCGGCGCTGGCCTGAGACTTCGCCCATTAACACTGCTGCGTCCCAAGCCGCTGTGCTTCGTTGGGGACCGCACCCTGCTGGATTGGGCGCTCAAATCGCTCCATCCGCTCCAGGCTGGTCTTGCAGTAAATGCGCACCACGGGGCCGAACAGATTCGGGACCATCTTCTTGCGCATCAAGGCACAACAGGCGAGCACGTCCACCTGAGTATCGAACCCGCTGAGGCGCTAGGCACTGCGGGCGCAGTCGGTGCGCTGCGGCCATGGCTCAATGGTCGAGGCCTGCTCATTGTGAATGCCGACACGTTTCAGCGAAGCGACCTCAGCACATTTGTGAGCACTTGGAACGGCGATCGGGTTCGGATCCTCACGGCCACCACGCTGCCCTTCACTTCGCGAAGTTCGGTCGTGGCATCGTTGCTTCCGTGGCGAATTGCCTCGACTCTGGAACCGCGGCCGGGTGGACTGTGGGAACTTGTCTGGCGCCAAGCTCTTGCCGAGGGCTCCCTCGAGGCCGTCTATGAGGCCGGCCCCGTGATTGATTGCGGAACACCGCAGCGTTACCTGCAGGCGAACATGTTGTTCTCTGGTGGAGAGTCGATTATTGGCGAGGGTGCCGAGGTGCTCGGCAGCCTGACCCGATCGGTGGTCTGGCCGGGCTCAACCGTGGGCCCGAGCGAACATCTTGTTGACGCAGTCCGCGCTGGGCCACGAACGATGTATGTGCGCTGACTTGTTCAGCCGAGCGGTGCCGGGCTGCTTGGGGTTTGGCCGTTCGGGGTTTGGCTGTTCGGGGTTTGGCTGTTAGCTGCGCCGTTGCGGCCGGCTCACCGGCGTGGCCTCATGGCCGGCGCGAAGTTGCCCGCAGGCTGCATCGATCTCTGTCCCTCGGGTGTCGCGCACTGTCACGTTGATTCCGAGGCGCTCGAGTTCTTCACGAAACGCGCGAACTCGATTCTTAGATGACCCTCTCACGGCATAGCCGGGGGTGGGGTTCAGCGGAATCAGATTGATATGTGCCCGCAGTGGATGCGCAAGCTCGGCCAAAGCCTGTGCATCCGAGAGTCGGTCGTTCACATCGTGGATCATCGCCCATTCGAAACTGACGCGGCGTCGGGTCGCAGCAAAATAGCTGGCGCATGCGGCCATCAAATCTTCAAGCGGGTATTTGCGGTTGATGGGCACGAGTTCATTGCGCAGGGTGTTGTCAGCCGCGTGAAGCGAGACAGCCAGGTTCACTGGTAGCGCCTCGGCTGCCATGCGATGAATACCAGGAATAAGACCAACAGTAGACACAGTGATGTGGCGCGCGCCGATCTCGATATCGTCATGAATCCGTTGCACTGCAGCCCACGTGTTCTCAAAGTTGGCCATGGGCTCTCCCATGCCCATGAAGACGATATTCGAGACCCTACGAGCCGGCTGCTGAGCCATCGCTACGCGACGTGCGCGTAGCACCTGTTCAACAATCTCTCCGGTACTCAGCTGTCGCTCAAAACCTGCTTGGCCAGTTGCGCAGAAGCTGCATGCCATCGCGCAGCCGGCTTGGCTAGAGATGCATACGGTGGCTCTATCGGGGTACAGCATGAGCACGGTTTCGACTCGGGCACCGCCCGAGAGTTCCCACAAAAACTTTGTGGTATCGCCGCTATCGCTGACCTGTTCCGTCACTTTGTTGAGCGCTGTGGGGAGTTGCTCAAGGAGTTGCTCGCGCAGGGCCTTGGGGAGCGAGGTCAGTTCGCCGAGTTCTTTGCCCTGGTGGTACAGCCCATTCCAGATCTGATCTACTCGAAATTTGGGCTCCTGATGAAGGAGTTCGCCCCAGGCACTGCGATCAAGGTCATACAAGCTTTGGGGAGTCACGCAAGAATCCTATGGCGAAGAGTCGACAAGACGGTATGCGGACTCCCTGTGGTGCACCTCAAAGCCCAAACGCTCGTACAGGCTGATCGCTGCTTGGTTATCTGCCTCCACATAGAGCATCCCTAGGCTGACCCCGCACATGCTGAGTAGGTTCAGTCCGCCAACAGTGAGTGCACGCCCCAGACCTGTTCCATACGTGTCTGGATCAACCGCAATCACATAGATCTCGCCAAGGGCAGGATCTGTGTCTGTTGCGGGGTGGATTTTGGTCCAGCAGAATCCATCGATGGCACCGCTTTGGTCCTGATGGATGAGCAGCATTTTGGGGTCAAACCCTGCTGCTTCGGTTTGAGCATGCAACCGTTCAATACCCCAGCCACCCTG
>CAFBMG010000021.1_pt1 | contig 16984 bp, 15 predicted proteins | sample 7268431 | NCBI WGS metagenome assembly CAFBMG01 (sample SAMEA6814054, study PRJEB35770) | freshwater metagenome | biome: Freshwater; feature: Freshwater reservoir; material: water | place: Czech Republic | collected 2017-05-23 | depth 30m m | reverse complement strand
CGAGGCTGCTGTCCGTCAGGCCGCTCTTGCCGCGGCCGTGCTTGGCGAGCAGTTGGGAGTTCTTGCGCAAAGTATTTCCCCTGCCGTAGCTGAAGCTGATATGCGCTTGGCAAGCGAGCAGCCGAGCAGCAATCCCACGAGCTCCGACAGTGCCGACAGTGCTGACAGTGCTGACAGTGCCGACAGCGCCGACAGTGCCGAGCTTCTTGCGCGTCGGCCACCGAGACGAACTCCGCTACGACTTCTACGCGGAGCGATTGACGGATCTCCAGAGGGTGTAGAGCAACTTCTCTCGACTCCGCAGATCATTCTGATTGCGGATGGGTACAACATCTCGATGGAAGCTTGGCCGCTACTCGACGGTGCATCCCAACGAACTTCCCTTCTCAATATGTTGACTGCACTTCAGGCGCGCACTTCAGCGCTGGTGCATGTTGTCTTTGACGGTGAAGGAACCGGCACTAGGCCAGCCGTTGGTGCGCCGCTTGCTGTGCGTGTGCACTTTAGTAAGGCAGAGGTCGAGGCAGATGATGTGATCTTGGACATGGTCGCCGGCTTGCCAACAGATCAACCAGTCATCGTGGTCAGTTCGGACCGCCGGGTTCAAGATGGAGCGCGGCGACTCGGAGCCAATGTGGTCTCCTCTGGCCAACTCCTCGCTGTGACTCGTAGCTCATGACTCGGGCACCGGCTCCGTTGTTACATATCTGCGAGGTGGCAGAGGCCGAGCGTTGCATGCAGGCGAAACACGGGTACCGAACGGCGGACCAAGACAGCGTGGGGTTCATGCATCTGTCTACGGTTGAGCTGCTGCTGATTCCTGCCAACAAATTTTATTTGGGTCACACCGATTTGGTTCTTCTAGTGATTGACCCGGATCTGCTTGCGGCCGAGTTGCGATGGGAGCCGGGGGTGCCAGCCGAGGGGGAGTTGCTCTTCCCTCACTTGTATGGCCCACTGAACCCCGACGCAGTGACACAGGTGATTGCGTTTCCTGCTGGGGATGATGGCCGGTTCTCTGTGCCTCAACAACTTGTTGAGATCTGCTCCTAGCGTGCAGAACAGCATGCCCTCACCATCACTTGGCCAGGATCGAGTTGTTACTCGCCAATTCGTCACGGTGGTCGTGGCTGGCTTGTTCTACTTCTTCTCGCTCGGCATGTTGTTGCCGGTCGTCCCACTTTTTGTGGCCGGACCACTGGGTGGTAGCGATCTAGCAGTTGGAATTTTGGTCGGCTCGTTCTCGATTGGTGCAGTGCTGATCCGGCCTTTTGCTGGCCGCATCGGTGACAGGATGGGTCGAAAGGTCCTGATCGTGGGCGGTGCCGTCGTGGTTGGCGTCTCGGTGGGTTTGTACTTATTGGTGACAGGCCCAGAGATGCTCTTTGCTGCACGGCTGCTTGGCGGGGTCGGCGAGGCTGCGTTCTTTGTAGGTGCGGGGACGATGATCACAGACCTTGCACCGCCATCACGGCGAGGAGAGGCAATTAGCTACTGGTCCGTTGCGGTGTACAGCGGTTTGGCATTCGGCCCAGCTTTAGGAGAATTCGTTCTAGATGAGACCCACTTCAATCGAGTGTGGGTCCTCGCACTGGTGTTCGCGTTGCTTTCAGCAGTCATCGGATGTTTCACCACTGAGACTGTGGTGCCCTCACCCCTCGGGGGTACACCTGCACCGCTTATCAACCGTTCTGCAGTCACCCCAGGATTCGTTCTGTTTCTTGGGATGATCGGACTTGCGGGCTTCGCCGCCTTCATGCCCTTGTATGTCGGCGATGTTGGTTTGCAGGACTCGAGCAGTGTGTTCTTGCTCTATGGGTGCACAATCCTGCTCGTTCGAATTGTTGGCGCAAAGATCCCAGACCGAATCGGTCCCCTCCGAGCAGGCACACTGTCTACAGCCGCTGCAGCGACGGGACTACTCATCATTGCTTTTGTTCAGACAAAGTTTGGCCTGTATCTGGGCACAGTTATTTTCTCAATCGGAATGTCACTGCTCTATCCGTCAGTCCTCACACTGGCGCTCACCGGAGTGCCTGATTCGCAGCGTGGCTCGGCGGTGGGAACGATCAGTAGCTTCTTTGACCTGTCTCAGGGAATCGGCGCAGCCGTGCTCGGCGTATCCGTCAAGCTCGGTGGCTATCGGGCAGGGTTCACTCTGGCAGCAGTGGCTGCGGTGGCGGCCCTTGTGCTGTTGAGAAGCGGAATCGATCACCGTACGAGCGGACCCGTAGACCATGAGGCTGCCATGGTTGCACGTGAGTACCTTGAGCCGGATCCGCCCTGAGTAGCGCGTTCAACCACCGAGTAGGCCACGATGGTGCGGTGGGATCTTCGTCGCCGATTGGAACAACAGAGTTCTGCGAACAACTCCTTGAGTTGGGGAGAGCGCATGGACTTTCAGCTGTTGGTGTCTGCGATGCGTCGCCGTTTGAGCAGACGCGTCAGGTTCTTGAAGAGCGTCGCGATCAGGGACTCAATGCAGATATGGCGTTCACGTATCGAAATCCAGGAAGATCAACCGACCCCTCAATGACGTTGCCTGGCGCAAGATCACTGCTGGTTGGGGCTTACCGCTACGAAACGGTGATACCAGACCCACCCGCTCTGCCTGCTGCGCGCGTGGCTCGCTATGCCACGGCGGATCACTACGAACGCCTTCGATTCGCGTTGCAGCACATTGCCGACCGTCTGATCTCCGCGGGATACCGGGCAGTTGTACTTGCCGATGACAATGCGCTCGTTGATCGGGCGGCAGCGGTTCGAGCCGGCATTGGCTGGTATGGAAAAAGTTCGAATGTGTTGCTTCCCGGTCAGGGCAGTTGGTTCCTGCTTGGCTCTGTGCTGACCGATGCCGAGTTGCCAACAGCGGAGAAACCACTCGAGGACGGCTGCGGAAGCTGTCAGCGCTGCTTGGATGGATGCCCCACCCAGGCAATCATTGCCCCGGGGGTGCTCGATGCACGTCGGTGTTTGGCTTGGCTCTTGCAGGCTCAGGGAGAGTTTCCTCGGGAGTTCCGTATGGCACTAGGGGATCGAATCTATGGATGTGATGAATGCCAAGAGGTATGTCCTCCGAGTCGACGAACCGAGAGCCAATCGCCGCCACGAGACCGTGCGGTCAATGCGGTCAATGTCGAGCATGCGGAGAATGCGGACACTGATTCTCAGGTGCCGGGAAGTTGGGTAGACCTGCATTGGTTGCTGTCGGCAAGCGACGAGGAACTTCTTTCACAGGTTGGACGTTGGTACATTCCCGCCCGTGAGCCGCGCTATGTGCGCAGAAATGCCTTAGTCGTGCTTGGCAATTCGCCCCAACCAATCAGTTCGGCGCTCAAGGTGCTGCTTGAGAGCTATCTCGATAATCCCGACGATCTGCTCGTTGCACATGCCACATGGGCGGCGGCCCAGCTAGGACTAGAGGAGCTTCTTGATGACCCAACCCGCTCGGATCGAGCAGCGATTGTGGATGAGCGAGCAAACTGCGAGCTAGCGAGGCAGCAAATCGCCATCGGTGTTCGTGGCCGGACGCATCCTTGAAGCCTCTGAACGTGCGTCCATCTGCTCGCACCGCCATGATAGGGAGCCATGAGCTCATCGCCTGAAGAGAAGTCGGCTCCAAAGGCTTCAAAACAAACTGCTGCGCAGGCTCGAGCCGAGTTCGAAGCTGAACGCTCCGCCACGGCTGCAGCGCGTCGAGAGCGTATGGATGCAGCGTTCGTTGACGGCATTCCCGGTAGAGCGATTCAAGTTCTCTCGTGGTTGGCTACTGCCGTCTTTGCTGCAGTTACCGCTGCAGCCGTCATCGACCCCGACCAATTCATCGGACTGTTCTTTGTAGTCTCGGTCGGACTCTTTGCTGCTGGCAGTTTGTTGTTCGCTGCCGATATTGCACTTGCAGCATCAAGGAGCCGAGACGACCTGATGGGTATTGGCGGATTGTTCTTTTTGGCTGGTTGTGCCCCGCGTTCAGTGCAGCTGAGCTTGTTGGGTTCGCTTCTAGTGCAGCTGGTCATTGCCTTTATCGGTGCGGCCGCCCGGCCATTTACTCCACTTGCTTTTGGGACGTTGGTTCCGGTTCTGGCACTAGCTCTGTGCGGATTTTGGTCAGTTCGTTTTGGGCTCTTTCCTGCGCAGCAATCCGTGCCTGCTCAGAAAGCTCAGAAAGCTCAGCCCGCTCGGCGCAGATCATGAGGGTTCTGTTGTTTACCGGCAAGGGTGGGGTAGGGAAAACCACCACTGCTGCGGCAACCGCCCTGCGAATTGCAGAGCAGGGTCAACGGGTCATTGTCACCTCGGCAGACCCGGCGCACTCACTCTCTGACTCGATGGGGCTGGAACTTGGAACCGAGCCAACAGAGGTAGCCCCTCGGTGTTGGGCGCAACAACTTGACGCTCGTGAGCGCCTAGAAGAGAACTGGGGTGAGATCCGCGGGTGGATGATCGAGATGCTCGATTGGGCTGGCGTTGAGGCAATTGAAGCCGAAGAGCTGTCGATGATCCCTGGGCTCGATGAGTTGTTTGCGTTGACCGAGGTTGAGTCACTTTGTAAGTCAGGGCGCTTTGACGTGGTGGTTGTTGACTGCGCTCCCACTGCAGAGACGATCCGTTTACTTTCATTGCCAGACATCTTGAGTTGGTACATGGACCGGCTGTATCCGGCTTCGCGGCGAGTGAACCGCATGGTTGGACCCTTGATTTCTCGTCTGACCTCGCTACCAGTGGCAGATGACGCGGTGTTCAGCGCGGGTCAGCGCTTGTACGCATCGCTGGAGTCGGTTCGTCGGATACTTGCCGACCCCAAGATCACCTCGGCTCGGTTAGTGATGAACCCCGAAGCAATGGTGATCGCAGAGGCGCGACGCACCTACACCTACTTGTCGCTGTTCGGCTATCACGTTGATGCAGTGATCGTGAACAGGGTTCTGCCGGAGCTTGCGAGAGACCCTTGGTTTGAGAGCTGGCGAGAACAGCAGCAGGCACATCTCGAGACTATTGAGCACAGCTTTGGCGCACTTGCTGTCTTCCAGGCAGCTCATGTTGGTGGTGAGGTGGTGGGAATGGATGCTCTCAACTGTTTCGCTCAGGGGCTCTGGGGCGAAGCTGATCCCTCGGCACGGCTCGTTACGGGCCGACCGCTGCGGGTGGAGCGTGATGGCGATGCCTATGTCTTGTCTCTTGAGTTGCCTTTTGCAGATTCTGAAGACCTAGATCTGACCCGCTCTGGCGATGAACTGTTCATTTCTATTGGACCCCATCGGCGCAATCTGACGCTGCCAGACTCGCTGTCTCGTCGAGAAATCACCTCTGCTGCGCTTCAGAATGGGTGCCTTTCAATGAGATTTGTTGCCGCAACTTTGCCGTTGAACTGAATTCTGAGCAGTTCAACCTGACGAATGGCTTCAAAACGGCAATCATTGAGCCATGCAAGATACGCCAGCAGGTCCTGCTTCTTCAGACCCTCGAACAGCGGACGGGGTCGAGCACCTACAGCGTGCTGCGCGAGAAATGATCAAAGCAGCCCGCTCCTTTTTAGACCTAGTAGAAGAAGTCGTTGAAGACCCAGACCGAATCACTGAGGCGGCCTCATCGGTGACCGAGATGGTGAAGGGTAGCTTCAGGAAGCCAGAGCAGCCGTGGGAGCGCAGCGCCTGGCCAGAGCCAGATGAAGATTCAGAGCCAGATTCAGATTCAGATTCAGAGCCAGCGGCCGGCACAGAGCCAACGGCAGGCACAGAGCCAACCGCCGAGCCTGATGAAGAGTCCGAGCCAGATCTAACGGCAGAGCCAGAAACGACGGAAGAGCCGTACTCGGCTCAGCAGAGAACTCCGCCTTCTTCACGAGTTCGCCGCATCACAGTTGATTGAGCCAGTAGTTGATTGAGCCAGTAGCGCTTGAGCCAGTAGTTGAGAATTACTTGACCCGCAATATTTAGTCACTGCCGGTTTCGGCCGACAGATACACAAGAACCTGATGAAACTGCTACGCATTGACCACCTAGCTCCACAAGGGGCATCTATTCAGTTGCACCCTCAGCTGACGGTTTTGCGCGGCGCGACGCCCGAGATGCGCCGCAAACTGATCGAGCTGTTTCAGGCCTTTTCTTCCCCTGAGTCGTTGGACTGCTCGGGGATGATCGAGGTGGGTGGGGTGCAGTTAGCGCTTGACCAACTCACGCTTCAGGGCCTTCAGCTTGACCCTTTTGTAAATGCAGTTCTCCAGTGGTCGCCAACACCGCAGTCTGAACCTGCACCGCAGTCTGAACCGACACCGCAGTCTGAACCGACACCGCAGTCTGAACCGACACCGCAGCCTGTATTTGCTGGCAGTGACCGCTCATCAGTCGTAGCTGGGATTCAGCAGCGAGTGGATGCGCATCGCGAGGAGTTGCAGCAGGTGATTGCGGCTCTCAGCGCTCTAGCGGACAGCATGGAACAAGTACGGAGCGGGCTTGATGCCGAAGCAGCCTCTGAGCTTGGTCTGTGTCGAATTCAGATCGACGAACTTGAGGCACGCCGCGCGGTGTTGAGAGCCGAATTCGAATGGGAGCGCCAACGTCTAGATGCTCGTCGTGAGGAACTGCACGCCGAGGTCAGTGTGTTGAGCGAAAAACTCGACATGGTCGCCTCGCTCGATCTGCATGAAGTTTGCGCTGCTCGAGATGAACTCAAAGGGCTACTGACAGCCAGCTTGGTTCCTGACCCGGTTGCTCAGGAGCTTGCCGTTCGAATCTACAACTCCTTGCGAAATCTGCGTGAGATTACTGACCGTGCGGTAGCAGCTACCTCTCGGCGAGTTGAGGCTGAGCAGAACTTGGATGCAGCTCAGGTGGATCTCGTTGCGAGCACCTCTGCGAGTTTGTCTCCGCTGCCCAACGCAGATGACCTAGAGCGACTCGAACAGCTTCGAACAGAGATCTTTTCGTATCCAACAACGATGTCTACATTCGACCTGCAGCCACCTGTGACCCTGCAGGAGCTTCGAGCAGAAGAGTCACAGGTGCTCAAGCGCTTGGGGTACGAGTCCTATAGCGACTACGTGCGCGGAATCCCGCTGGTGAAGACAGACCTTGAACGCTCAGCGCGTCGAGAGAGCGCCATGCGACGGGTGCAGCAATTCCAACAAGAGTTGCAACAGTTGATCCTGGAGTCTCCTGATCCGCAAGACCTTGAGCTCGCAGAGATGGAACTCTCAGTCATGCTGCAGAGCGCTTCTGAGCTCTTGGCAACTGACTCCATCGATCCCAGTTCTGAGGTTCCAGCTGAGCCGATGTCTGCCACTGCAACAGATGCTCAACGCGCAGAGAATGTGCGAGCGGTAGTCACTCTCTTACGGGAGCGAAAGGTAGCTGCCGCAGTCATTGATACAGCCGAAGTGCATCTGGTGGCGGAGAGGCTTCGAGTAGCGGTCGAGAGGGCTGCCGGGCCTGTTCTGAACGAAACGTGGCTCGATTCTCAAGCTTGGACCGGTACCGGTGAAGACTTGCTTCGTGTGGTTGATCTTTGGCTAGCGGTGTTTCAAGATCCAGCGGATTGGGTTGCGAGCACGCGATCTCAGATGCAGGATCTCAGGGCTCAAATTGTAGTCACTGAGGCAGAGGAACCTCAGCCAAACGATGTGAGTCAATGGGCGCAGGTTGAAGCCGAGTTGGATGCCGTGATGGATCGCATGGTGGATGCTCAGTCTCGGGCTGCTCTGCATGATCAGTCAATGACAACCTTGGCTGACCTGAGAGATAAAGAACTGCAGGTAAGGGGCCAGGAGCGTGAATTGCTCGGTGCGCTCGCCGAGGCCCAAGCGCAACTCCACGAGGCACAGCTACAAGAAGCACAGCTTCATGCAGCACAACTGCATGAAGCCCAGCTACATGCAGCACAACTTAAAAACCTGCAGGCCCAGGAAGTGCGTGCGCAACCGCAGCTGCCTCCGAGGTATCGAGCAGGCAGTCCAGTGGATGCCGAACGTTCACTTGCAGATGATTGTGAATGGACTCTGATCGAACGCGTTGCACAACAGCGGGCGGTCTCGTTTTTGGGCTCAGTGCCGTTGCTTATTGATGCTCTGCCGAGCGATCCTCTTGCTCAACATCAGGTCATTCAGAGGATGCAAGAGATGTCGGCGGTTGTGCAATTAGTCATCTTGAGTGACCACGAATGGCTCTTTGAGCAGGCACAGTCGGGCAGGTTCCCTGCCTTGGCCATTCAGTTCTGACAGCTCAACGAGTAGCGAAACTCGGTTTGTACTGGCCCAGATAGCCATACTGTGATCCACTTCAACGCAATGGTTTCTGACGAGCAAATACGAAATGTCATTGGGGTTGACGTTGGGGGTACAAAAACCTTGGCGGCTCGCGTAGTTCTGCCTGTTTCAGAATCCTCTGCCATGCAACCCGAGGTTCAGGACCGTGAACTCGTAGGCTCTTCCTCTCATGAACAAGCTGTGCTCTCTCAGATCGAGATCGCAGCTGCTGCACTGATAGACCGATCCGATCAGCAAGTTGATGCAATTGGGGTAGGGCTAGCGGGGTTCATCGGCCGTGATGGTATTGCCCGCTCGGCACCAAACGCCGCGGGGCTTATTGGGCTTGATGTCGGGGCGGCACTGAGTGCTCGTTTTGGTGTTCCCGTAGCAATCGACAATGACGCCAATTGTGTAGCAGTTGCAGCTCAGTCACTGTTTGGCACCCGCACTGGCTCGATCCTCGCCATCACGCTAGGAACGGGCATCGGAGGCGGAATCGTGCTCGACGGAGACCTCTACAGAGGGGCCAATGGCTTTGCGGGGGAGCCGGGTCACATGGTGATAAACCCAGCTGGGCCCGAGTGTCCATGTGGGCAGAGGGGTTGTTGGGAGCGCTACGCCTCGGGTTCTGGTTTGGGCTGGCTCGGCCGGACCGCCGCGGCCGCTGGTTTGGCAGATGTGGTGTTAGCTCGCGCTGGTTCGGTCGAGGGTATCGACGGCGAGATTATTACTGAGCTGATGCAAGAGGGCGATACCGGAGCATCGAGAATATTTGCCGAGTTTGCCGGCTATGTAGCGCTCGGTCTAGCAAATTTAATTCTTTTACTCGACCCCGAAGTGATTGTCATTGGTGGAGGGCTCGCTGCTGTGGGCGATGAACTCACAGCGCTTGTTCAACAAGACCTTGTGGATCGCTTTCCAGCGGCATCACGAGATCGAACCGTGAAGATTCTCTCGGCTCCTCTTGGCCCAGAGGCTGGGGCGCTCGGAGCAGCGTTGCTAGCTTCCGAACTGCTTGCTGGTTCAGGTTCCTAAGCGGCTCTGAATGGAGGAGTAGCGTACGGGTATGGAGTTCCGTCGAATTACTTCGCTTCCCCCGTATGTTTTCACGATTATTGATTCGCTGAAGGTTGCAGCGCGACGCGATGGCGCAGACATCATTGACCTTGGATTTGGAAACCCAGACCTTCCCTCGCCGCCAATTGCGGTAGAGAAACTCTGCGAGGCCGCTCAAAACGAGCGAAACCACCGTTACTCGGCTTCACGCGGGATCCCGAAGCTGCGTGAAGCGGCGGCGAGCTACTACAAGCATCGTTTCGACGTCGATATCGACCCTGATACGGAGGTCATCACAACGATCGGCGCAAAGGAAGGCTTCAGTCACCTGATGTGGGTGCTGCTCGAACACGGAGACGCCGCTCTGGTTCCCTCGCCTAGTTACCCGATTCATATCTTTGGCCCGCTCTTTGCCGGAGCCAATGTCCGAGAGATCCCACTCGGAACCGGGGATGAGTTCTTTGAGAACATGGTCGAGGCTTGGGAGTACTCCTACCCCCGGCCACGAGTCATTGTGTTGTCCTTTCCGCATAACCCAACGACAACTTGTGTTGACCTTGCCTTCATGCAGCGAGTCGTTGATTTTGCGCGTGAACGAGATGTCATTTTGGTACACGACAACGCCTATGCCGACTTGGGATTTGACGGGTATCGACCGCCGTCCATTCTTCAGGCCGAGGGTGCCAAGGAAGTTGCAGTCGAGCTGTATTCGATGACCAAATCGTTCTCGATGGCCGGTTGGCGAATGGCTTTCATGTTGGGCAACCCGCAGGTAATCGCAGCCCTTGCGAAGCTCAAGTCCTATCTGGATTACGGGACCTTTCAGCCCATTCAGATTGCGGCCACTGTCACGCTCAACGAGATGCAGGACTTTCCAGTAGAGGTGAATGAGATCTACCAAGTGCGTCGTGATGCGCTGTGCTCTGGCCTAGCTCGAATTGGCTGGCAGATGGAGCCGCCGATGGGCACCATGTTTGCGTGGGCGCCAATTCCTGAGCCTTATGCAGAGATGGGTTCGGTGGAATTTTGTTCCTTCTTGGTGCGCGAAGCAGGAGTAGCGCTCTCGCCTGGCGTGGGGTTTGGCCCCGGGGGTGAGGGCAATGTTCGCTTCGCGCTGATTGAGAATGAACAACGCATCAATCAGGCCGTGCGCAACCTCAAGCGAGCGCTGCCGAAGCTCGCTTAACCCTGAGCCGTAACGCCGATTCCATCTCTGCAGAACGAGACCACTAAGTCGGCCACCACTTCTGGATCTTCGCCTCGGCCGTCAATGTAGACATTGGTCAACTGGTTGGAAACGCCGATGATGGCAAAGGCGAGCGCTTCGGGGTCACGATCCGGAATCCTGCCTTGGGCGATTGCCTCTTCAAGGTGGACCTGAGCATCGCCGACAAGCACTGCTTGTCCGCTTCTCATCGACTCTTTGAAGGTTCCCTCAGTACGAGCGAACTCAAAGAGCCTTCGTAGGTCATTGTGTTCTGCAAGCCAAAGCACAGCAGCTCGGATGCCAAGCTCTATTCGCCTGACAGGATCATCGACTCCGGCTATCGCTTCTTGTTGACGTCGGCGCATTCCCCGCTGCGAGGTGCGCATGATCTCGACGAAGAGTTCCTCTTTAGAGGAGAAGTACCAGTAGAAGACTCCCTTTCCAACGCCTAGGCCATCGACGATGTCTGCCACTGAAGTCAGGTGATAGCCCTTCTCGGCGAACTCATGAGTAGCAAAGGCAATCAGCTGTGCCCGTCGTTGTTTTCCACGAGGAGTGAGCTTTCGTGACATTTGTCTTAACCTAGCAATGATCCCAGCATCTACGAGTAGTCGGCGGTTGAGGGGTCTTGGTTCACCGCTACGAAACAGTGTGGCCATCTACTTGGCCTAGATTTTCCGCTATGGCTACCTATGTGCTTCGAGTTTGGATCCCTGATCGCCCGGGAGCATTAGGGGCTGTAGCAACGCGTATCGGAGCGGTGCGCGCTGATGTTATTGGGATCGACATCATTGAGCGTGGTGCTGGGCGTGCGGTAGATGATTTGGTCATCGAGTTACCCGACGGCGAATCTGTCGATCTACTGCTTGCAGAAATCGCCCAGGTCGAGGGCGTAGATGTTGAAGACATTCGCGAGCTTGATGGTCCCCCCTCAGACCCTGCGATTGAAGCTTTGCAGGTGGCTGGGGCCATTCAGAGGTGTGATTCTTCGAGCGCCGCATTGGCCACACTCGTTCATGGTGCACGGAGTTTGATCGGAGCGGACTGGGCAGTAGTGGTCGATCTAGAAGTCGATGGAATGATTGCACCTTCTGGAGAGGGAGTGCCGAGCGAAAAATGGCTCTGCGCCTTCATCGCCGGTGTCACAACAAGCGGCACCACGAGCGATCACGATGAGTTAGCGGTGACAGCACTACCGGATCCCAACCTCAAGTTGCTAGTCAGCCGTGGACGCTTGCCGATTCGAGCAAGGGAGCGTGCAGTGCTCGAGGCATTATGCGCGTTGCTGTAGAAAAATGTGGCTCAGTTTGTGGGCCGTTCTCTACGAACTGACCCAACTCCGGCTTCGTTCCACAGCGCGTAGCCACTGAGCGTATGCGGCGTTGGCTTCCGAGGAATCTTCGCTTGGCTCTACTTGCGCATCTGCTTGCCAGTGCTGAGACACTTCTGACAAGTCAGACCAGATCTCTGCGCCTAGGCCAGCCATGTACGAGGCGCCGAGCGCTGTTGTCTCGGCTACCGATGAGCGCAGCACGGTCACCCCGAGTTGGTCGGCTTGAAGTTGCAATAGCAGCGGCATGACCGAGGCCCCACCGTCTACTCGAAGTTCTTCAAGTTGGGTTCCACTAGCTGCCGTCATGGCGTCAACCACGTCTCGGGTTTGATACGCCATGGACTCAACAACGGCACGGGCAAACTGAGCACGCCCCGACCCCCGAGTGATGCCAACAACGGTGCCGCGAGCATAGGGGTCCCAGTAGGGAGAGCCGAGGCCTGCGAAGGCGGGCACTAAGACCACTCCGCCGCTGTCAGGCACCGATGCTGCGAGCGGTCCAATCTCTGCGGCCTCTTCGATGATGCCCAGTCCGTCTCGAAGCCATTGCACGGCAGCACCCGTTGCAAAGATCGATCCCTCTAATGCGTACTGGGTGGTGAGCCCACTGCTGCTTGTTCCGTTGCTGCTTGTTCCGTTGCTGCTTGTTCCGTTGCTGAGCATTCGTTCGGGCAGGGTCCAAGCCACGGTAGTGAGCAGCCCTTCGCTGGGTTCGGGGCAGGTCGATCCAACATTCATGAGCACGAAAGAGCCTGTGCCGTAGGTGTTCTTGGCCATTCCTGGGTGGACGCAGGCTTGCCCAAAAAGTGCGGCTTGCTGATCGCCGACAATTCCCGTAATTGGAATTCCCGCAGGAAGCCCAGAGCTAGCGACTGTGGTGCCAAACAGTCCTGCCGAGGGTCGCACCTGCGGCAGAGCCGTGATGGGAACGCCAAACAGCTCACAGAGGTCTTCTGACCAGCCCCCAGAGCGAATATCGAACAACATGGTTCGACTTGCATTCGAGGGGTCGGTGAGATGGGCTGCACCGCCAGTCAGGTTCCACAAGAGCCAAGAGTCAATAGTTCCGAGCATCAGGTCCTGATCAGCAGAGACCTGACCCTGGGTGAGCAACCACTCAATCTTCGAAGCCGAGAAGTATGGGTCAAGCACGAGTCCGGTCGTTGCACGAATTGCGGGCAGTTCCCCTTGGGAAACAAGTTCTTCACAGCGCTTTGCCGTTCTGCGGTCCTGCCAAACAATGGCAGCATGCAGAGGGCTTCCCGTGCGACGGTTCCATGCGACGATAGTTTCTCGTTGATCGGTGATTCCGACCGCTGCGACTGTTCTGCCAAGTTCCGTTACGAGCTCATGAAGGACCTTCTGCGTGACACTCCATATTTCGGCTGCGTCGTGTTCCACCCAGCCTGGCTGGGGAAAGTACTGCGTGAACTCTTGGTAACGACGTCCGACGGGGTGGCCGTCTAGGTCGACGGCAAAGGCGCGTACGCCAGTGGTTCCTGCATCGATTGTGATGATGACTGCATTGTCGGCAGAAGGTTGAGACATGACTTGTCACACTAGCGAGACAGGAGTTACCTGACTCATCTCTTTTTTGCGGCCTATCCTGCGTTGATGCGAATTGGCGTGCTGACTTCTGGTGGAGATTGCCCGGGCCTGAACGCGGTTATTCGGGCGCTTGTCCGCAAAACCGAAAAAGTCCACGGCGGAACTGTTCTTGGGTTCCGAGATGCGTGGCGGGGGGTTCTTGAAGACGATTTCGAGGTGCTTGACATCGAACGATGCAGGGGGATTTTGCCTCGTGGCGGGACCATCTTGGGCACATCAAGGATCCAGCCGTATCAGTTCCCCGACGGTGTTGAGCGCGTCGCAGAGGCACAGAAGCGCCATCAGCTTGATGGCTTTGTGGTGATAGGCGGCGACGGCTCCCTCGGCGCTGCACGTGACCTGATGGCCGACGGTGTGGCCTGCATTGGTGTCCCAAAGACAATTGATAACGATATTTCTGCAACCGAATTGACCTTTGGTTTTGATACCGCTGTCCATGTGGCTACCTCTGCAATTGACCGCCTTCACACAACAGCCGAGGCGCATGATCGTGTGATGGTGGTAGAGGTGATGGGTCGCCATACAGGCCATATCGCAGTTCGAGCTGGGCTTGCGGGCGGGGCCACGTTGACCCTGATTCCCGAGGTTCCGTTTCAGATCGAAGAGATCTGCGCGGCGCTGACTCTCAGGCACAGTGGAAATAGGTTCGCGTCGATTTTGGTCGTTGCAGAAGGGGCGCAGCCTGCGGCTGGGTCAATGAAGACCGCAGAGTATGAGGTTGACCGCTTTGGTCATGAACGCCTCGGTGGCATCGGCCAGGTCCTCGCATCAGAAATCGAGGGCCGCACGGGGATGGAGACACGCGTGACCACCTTGGGCTATATCCAGCGAGGTGGAACCCCAACAGCATTCGACCGAATTTTGGCAACCCGCTTTGGAGTAGCGGCCGCAGATGCTGCGGCTGAGGGCGACTGGGGCAAGATGGTGGCTCTGCAGGCCGACACCATCTGCCGAGTTGATCTAAACGCAGCCGTGAGTCACCCAAAGAGAGTAGATCTAGACTTTTATGAGCAGGTCGTTGCGCCGTTCTTTGCGGGGTAACGGTGCGCCTAGGCTTTAGCAACTCGTCTGTAAACTGACCCGTCGGGCAACCAAAATTCGGTTCGTCTCAGTGTCAAGGCCGGCATTGATGGCGTCGTCCTCTGTGGCAAGTAGGGGAGTGAAGTCGCAAGCGGTGACTGTTCCTGAGTCTCCGCGAGCAGGTGTGCTGATCTGGATTGGATCGCCGTTGATCTCAAATCTCAGGGTGTTTACGTTGGAACGCTCTGTAGCTGTGAGGACGAGTTGCCCGATCGCCTGTTGACGCGAGAGACCTACCACGTTGTCGAACTCGCTCGAGAGGTTCATCGTTAAGGTGTCACCCACTTCTCGCAGGTCGATCAACCGGGTTCCGGCAGGAATCGAAGTGAGGGTTCCATCCATCTCGGACCCAGCCTTTGGTGGAAGCAACTCAGCTTCGAGCACCGTTTGCAGGCTACGGTCAGAGAGTTCTGAAATCTGCGGAACCAGTGATCCGTCGTTGACGAAATACAGCACTGAAGTGACTCTTCCGGCTGTAGGTCCTGCAGGAGTTGTCGAGGTCGAACTACTCGGTTGCAGCACTCTCGGATTCGAATCCACGCCAACCCCACAGGAACTGAGCACACAAAGCGTCAGTCCGATGGCACTGCGCACTAGGCCGGAGTGTTTCATGAGGTTGGGTCCGAGGTCTCATCAAGACGAATCGCCGGCATCTGACCCGTGAGTGCAAAGGTCTCAGCCTCGGCGGGGGTGACGGCAGCAAGATCCTCCGGGTCGTCGGCCTCAAGGGCCTCGATCATCGGAAGTTCCAAAACGAAACGCGAGCCTTGAGCGCCATCATGGCGATCCTCAACCCAGACGTTGCCTCCCTGAAGTCGGGCGTGTTCCGCGGCTAGCGCCAGCCCGAGACCCACACCCATGTCGATTCCCCGACTGCCACCCTGATCGCCGCGGTTGAATCGGTCGAATATCTTCTCCCGCTCTGACTCGGGCACGCCTGGGCCGCTGTCCTCTACCGAGATACGCACGGTGGGTGCCGACAGAATGATTCCTAGGTGATCGGGTTCATGGAGCTCCACCGTCACGCTCGTTGCACCGTCAGCATATTTGCGTGCATTGTCAATAAAATTGGCCAGAATGCGCATGAGCCGACGCTTATCGCAGGCAATCACGACGTCGGTCAGTTCCGGGTCGGCCTCGACCGGTAGTGAGGAGTGAGCCACGATTCGAACAGCAGCCTCGACGGTCGGAACGAGCGCTACGGCATCAAGTTCGAGTCGCACTGCTCCAGCATCAAACCGAGAGATCTCCAAGAGGTCCTCAACAAGCTGCGTGAAACGGCCCATGTCTAAAGACAGCAGGTCGAGGGCTTGTTGAGATCTCTCGGGCAGCACCTCTCGGGTATTTTGCAGAACTTCAATGGATGCGTTGAGCGTGGTTAACGGGGAGCGAAGTTCGTGGCTGACATCGCTAGCAAAGCGTGCGTCGCGATTAATTCGCTCCTGAAGGGCACTTACCATGTCGTTGAAGTTGGCAACGAGTGGTGCTAAGTCTGGATCGGCTGCGTAGTCGGCGTACTCAATGCGGGTATCAAGTTGTCCTAGGGCAACTGATTCGGCGGCATCTCTGATTCGATTGAGCGGTCGGAGCGCATACTTGCTTGCCCAGTAGCCAAGACCTACAGCAACGAGTGTGGTGAGCAGCGCAGCAATTGCGAGCCGCAGGCCGAGGCTTCGAATTGCTGTGTCGATATCGCCAAGCTGATTGATCTGAAAGTAGCTCACGTCAGAGCCCGGTAGGGCTACGCCGACCACAAGAAGCGATTCTCCGTCGTAGCGAAACCGCATGACCGCGTTGTCGCGATTGTTCACAACGGCGGAGAGGAAGTCGGTGGGTAAAGCATCAATGCCATACCGCGCGTCAACTGACACCGTGCTCGGGTCTTTCCCGCTGCTCGGAGCGGCATCACCAGTGAGAAGCAGTGGGGACCCTGCCTCGGGCAGTGAGCCCAACAGTGTTTGCAGGTCTGAAGTCTCTGCGGTTCCGAGAGCGCCAGAGACTGTCTCTGCATTAGCTAGAGCCTGAGTGGTGAGCGAGTCTTCCCGGGTCGTGAGGAGCGTATTCTTTGCAACCGCCACGGTGGTCACGGCAAGAACTACAGAGAGCAGCATTGCAACAGCGGCCACCGCAAGGACGATTCTCCCGCGCAGACCGATCTGAATAGCTTGCTGTAGCCGAACCACACTGCGGCGCTCGTGATCGGTGCTCTGAGAGGGTGTGTCTTGCGGGGTCGTCATCTCTGGTTTTTGAACTCTGGCTCTTCGTTAAGGCTGCAGCTTGTAGCCAAGGCCGCGAACAGTCATGACGTGACGCGGGTTGGCCGGATCTGCTTCAACCTTGGTTCGTAGTCGCCGCACGTGCACATCTACAAGGCGTCCATCCCCGAAGACGCCGTGGCCCCACACCTTTTCAAGCAGGTCTTCGCGTGAGAACACCTTGCCGGGACTATTTGCTAGCT